>Ga0058701_10000048_pt1 | contig 93376 bp, 61 predicted proteins | sample AgamicOrMae_FD_97039 | JGI IMG/M metagenome (GOLD analysis project Ga0058701, IMG submission 97039) | Agave microbial communities from Guanajuato, Mexico - Or.Ma.e | ecosystem: Host-associated > Plants > Phyllosphere > Phylloplane/Leaf | place: Guanajuato, Mexico | collected 2012-06-04
CAACAACAACAACTAGAGCAACAACACCGACCGGCCGGCTCCTCGTCCACCGCGCTGGCCGTGCGGCGCCACTTCAAGCGGCACAATTTGGGCCAAGAGCTGGCCAGTGTCCAGCAACAGCAACAGCAGCAACAACAACAACAGCAACAACTCGAAGCCCAACTCCAGGCCACCACTGCGGGCCTGGCGCCGAGCTCCACAAGCAGCGCCAAGAGCGCCAAGTCGAACCAGCATCGGCTGGTCAGCAAGCTGAAGGATGCTCGACACAGGAGACGAAACAGGCACCACCAGCGCCATCGGCACTACCAGAAGATGAGCGCCAATGGGGCGAGCCCGCAGCAGAGCCTCCAGATGGACAGACACTCTCAGCAGCAGCAGCAGCAGCCGATGGTGATGAAGTATGCTCAGCCGTCGGCGGCGGCAGCTGCAGCCTTCGCCGCAATGACTGCCATGGCGGCCGAGCCTGCGGTCCAGGCGGCCAGCTCCACCGCGCTCACAGCTCTCGAGTCCATCGTGGAGGAGGTGGCGCGCGCGGGCGTGCAACAGTTCGTCGCCAGCTCCCAGTCGCCCGCAGGCCCGTCCGCCAGCTCGTCCACGATGGCCGCCAACTCGGCCCAGCCCCAGCCAGGCCCCTCGCAGGCCGCCGCCAGCTCCTCGAACCAGCTCCAGTCCGCGCCAAACGGAGCCCCCGCAGTCGCGGCCAGCTCCATGAGCGCCGCTCAAACGGCCGCCGGCCAGCAACAGTTGTCGCCCCCAGCCTCGCCCCTGGGGCCCAGCTCAGCCTCCAGCGGGCCCAACGGCAGCTCAGCCAGCGTCTCAGCCTCCGACCTGTTGCTCAATGGCTCCATGGCCCCCATCAGCAGTGCCCAGGCGGCGCCAAGCAGCTCCTCGTCGGCCGCAACCATGGCCCAATCTCAGAACAATGTCGCTCAAGCTATGGCCCCCCTGTCGCCGACCCCAGTCTCACAGCCGCCACCACAGACCACAGGCCACGCCAGCCACCACTTGACCCGAGGCCCTTTGCATAGCACGCGCAGCTTTCTGCTCACCTCAACCCTGTCGAAAATCTACAACCTTCTCAATGTCACCGAGTTTGCCCTAGAGATGCGCGACGGTATTTCGTCGCGCGCCTCCTGCGTGGCCTGCAACGCAGTCGTCGGCCTCTTTCTCAGTCCCCTATACTCTAAGGAGGTTTTCAGCGCAGCCATCAGGACTGTTTGCATCTCGTTCCGCATCCAGTCGGCTCGCGTGTGCACCGGACTGGTGGAGTCCTTCCAGGACGACTTTGAGCACATAAGAAAAAATACCAAACTCACCAGAGATGAAATTTGTGGCGTCGTATTTGGCGTCGACTGTGCCAGAAGGCAGACCTACAATCTCTTCTGGACCGTCCCCATACCCGAAATGCAAAGCAACTCGAACACCAAATTGAACAAACCCCAATCGAGCGGCTCCACCGAAGCCTCAACTCTCGCCCCAATCCCAATGGACGAACATGGTCTCACCAGCATGGAGGATGCGCCCGATCTGTTCGAGTATCGTAGGTCCAACCTTGCATTAGCCACCGCAATGAGCCCACAATCATCCTCCATTTCCATCAACAAGGAGCAAGCCCAACAACAGCAGCAGCAGCAGTCTAGCCAGAAGGTCCATCTCATAGCTGGATCCGCTTCAGATATAAAACAAAGCGACTCCAAGCATTCATCAACAAGTGCCCATCAATCGGAGACCACTAGTTTGGATAAATCTGAGACAAACAATTCCGCAAATCCAAGTGCCAAGAAACATGCCAAAGCGCTCAAGAGGCCGCATTATATCTTTGACGATAATGAAAGCACCAGACACTCGGGAGCAGAGGACCCAAGGGCGGGCGAGCTGTCTGCATTTGTTCATTTGACAGATATTCACATTGATCCCTATTACGAGCCTGGATCACTCAATGAATGTAACGAACCGCTCTGCTGTCGTGCAACAAGTGGCCCGGTTAGTGTGGATAAAAGGCGCCAGGCCGGCCGTTGGGGAGACTATGGAAACTGTGATGTCCCAGTCAGAACTTTACGCAATGCTCTAGAAAGGATTAGAGAGAAGCACTCAAATGCGGAATACTGGCTCTGGACGGGCGATATTTCTCCCCATGACATTTGGAACATAAGCAAAAGCGAGGCGGCAAACCATGTTCGTCTTGTGACAAAACTCCTTCGCGAATACTCAGGCGGAGTGCCCGTCTTTCCTGTAATAGGCAATCACGAGGCCCATCCGGTAAATAGCTTTTCACCACCAGAGGTCAAGGGGAAATTCTCAATGTCCTGGCTGTACGACCTATTGGCCGACGAATGGGCCCAATGGCTTCCCGAGGACGCAATCAGAACCCTCAGAATGTAAGTATGGCCTTCTTCTTCTGAATGACATTTTTCAGCTTTCTTTAATCAGACTTATCGCTTCTCGAACAATCAGACACTGTTCCGAATTGATTGGGATTTTATTTTTAATTTCGAAAACTAACCAATCTTTCAATAATTATCACATTTTGCCCCCTCCAGTGGTGGTTACTATAAGCTGCAAGTTCGTAAGGGTCTCAGAATTCTTGCACTGAACACAAATTACTGCGCTAGATTGAACCCATGGAGCTTCTTTGATCCTGTAGATCCGGCTGGCCATCTCAAGTGGCTCGTGGACGAGCTTGTCGAGGCGGAATTGAATCAGGACAAGGTGCATCTGATAGGTCACGTTCCACCAGATAACCGTGAGTGCACACAATCATGGTTGTTCAATTTTATAAATATTGTTGATCGCTTCCGGGACACAATATTGGCCCAGTTTTATGGCCATACTCATCGCGATGAATGGCGAGTCATTTACTCTTTAGCTCGTCCAGATGACCCAATTGGCATCCAATATATTGGCCCCTCTATAACCCCATTTACTGAAAACAATCCAGCATACAGAATCTATCATCAAGACAACCAAGGTTATATAGAAGATTCCGAAACATATTATTTTAATCTAACAGAGGCCAATGAGACACCCTCAAGTGAGCCTAAATGGAGGTTTTCCTATAGTCACAGGCGGGACCTGAACATGACCCAAGGAATGAATGCACATTCTTTCCATCAGTATTTACAGAGGTTACATGAAGATGATGTGGCCTTTGATTTGTTTCATAAGAATTTCTATCGCTATAGCGATGTAAAAGTAGGACAAGCTTGCAAGAATAAGTGCAAACTACAACTTTTAGGAGATCTACGTTTATCACATCCGTACAAGACGAAACCGAAACCATTCTTGTCCAATAGGAAAACATCAAATCATCATCATGCTAGAGATCATCACCACCATCATCATCATAAGAGACTCAGGCATCACCAAGACTAATTTAAGACTTAAATTAATGATCGAAACAGTATAGATGCCAGCACTTGTTTAATGCTCGAATAAAACGTCCATTGATGAATTGATTACATTTGCAACAATAGGGTGCAAACAGGATACGGAAGTCTCGTTCACAATACTTACGACCCTTAAATTCGTAGTAATCTTGGTCCTTTTTAAACGGTTTCAAACAGTGGGCGCATACAAAACATTGTAAGTGCCAGTACTCATTATCACCTGTGTATGCCATATACTCGTAATCAGCAAATGGAATCATGCACCTACAACAGAATGGCGACATCTTATGGCCAGAAGGTTAACTTATCTAGTCTAGGTTAATATATGTTTGTATACATATTCCCTCGAGGCCATAGAGACGTCGGCCAATGGGTCCTCGAACTCTTCGAGAAGCGTCGTCGTCGTCGGTGATTCTGGTTCGGGTTGCGGGGTAGGCCTCCGTGTGGGTTTCGTGTGTGGTTTGGCTGCCAATCTTGGGACGGCCTGGGGGCCTGGTTGTGGAGCAGGCGGTTGGGTGAAGATCGGTTGTTGCACAGGTGCTCGTCGACTTGAAGGTGCTTGTACCGGTGCAGGCGCTGGTGGAGGCGGAGAGGGTTTTTGTTCGACTATGGTTCGACTAATAGAGTCTAGTTGTTTTGCAAAAGTTTGCAGCTGACTGTAGATATCCTTGAAATGCAATTGCCACTCTTCTGGTGAGGGTCCAGCCGGCAAGGTGGGTGTAGTTGAGTAGGTTGGGGTGGCACGTTGCTCGTGGCTGGTATGGTGTTGTTGCTGATGGTGTTGGTGTTGCAGTGGTTGTTGTTGGTGATCCTGGTGATGTTGGTATGGGGTCTGGGCGCTAGGCCTGCCGGTTAGATTTATAACACGAGCCGAACCATCATGTCGGCGGAGAACTTGAGGAAGACTGGTCATACGAACCACGCGTTGCCTGTCGGACAAGTGTTCCATCTTGGATGCAAATTTGGATTCTTCTGGACTAGGAATAATCGGTGTGGACATTTAAGTGCATCGTGCTTCTGGTGTAAGCAAATGTTCCCCCTTTGTCCAGTTATTTGCGCGTCTGTTCATTTGAAGTGCCGCTAGCGTGCCGTTGTTGTGCTGCCCATTCGAGAAAGCAACCGACCGCAAAGGGGGCGCCAGGTCCGCGTTTTACAAGGAGGCGCGGCCAGTGGCGGATTTCATAACAATGGTGGCCAGGCAGGATTGGCAGGGATTAGAATGCAAATGCTGTAAATTTGCCACTCATTATGTAGTTCCTCCAGGACAACGATCCTTGCGCTTGCGCACCATTTGAATCTGCACGCGCGGTGCATCCAAACGTGTTTTTGTTTGTATTTTGATGGACTTTCTCTTCTGAAAACTTCCCCTGTGCAGCATCTCAAGAAAATAATTATCATATGGAGAAGAGCATCTAGATTCTGTCCCTAACCATCTGGCCATTGTTGGACTCGATTGAATTAAATAATGGAGACTACTGAGAAAGTTAAGTCTCGCTGGACCAGATCCTTTTTTACTGCCTTAGATCGTCGTCAGAATGAAGAAAAATATGAATGTACCATTTGTCACCATGATTTTCCAAGTCCTTCAGCACTCTCTTTACACAAGAATACTCACATGATTGAGCGCCGTTACAGGTGCGAGCCATGTCAGGTTTCTTTTCACTCGCCGGGTAAGTCTTGGCCATAACATGATGAATTTGTCGCCTAAGATGAAGCTTCTAGGTGAAATTAACTTTCTTGAACTGAATCTTAACCTGTTGCTAATCCTCATGCCGGAATGCCAATCGCAATCAAAATTGAACCACCTTCAGGCCACCTCCAAAAGCATATACGCTCATCAACGCATGAAACCAGAGTTGAGATGACCCATGAATTCGGTGTCCCTACTTCAGATAACCCACGACCCTATAGGTGCTCGGAATGCGATACTGCCTTTCGCAAGCATGGTCATTTGGCGAAACATTTGCGAAGTAAATCACACATAACAAAATTAGAACAAAATGGACTAATACCAGACGGAACCTATGCGGCCTTAGAGAATAGTGGCAACGCCGAATTGAGAGATAAGATGGTAACAACAAGCTGTGAACAATCAATCCTTAGTTTACGTTCAATTGCGATCTCATTATTCCCGGACAATAATTTTATAAGCTGATGCAAAAGAAAGTCACGATAGGCAGTCATATGTTTATGACGAGTCCAAATAAATGCCGTTGAAATCATTCGAAGCGCCGTCGATGTTGCATTGTGGCCAGATGGTGAGTTTCCAATTGGCTGCCCATTTACCAAACAATGTACAATGGTCGATTTGTAGTTGGGCATAGTTTGTCTGTTCGTTGGCTTGCTTAGACTTGCGTAATTCTAGGTCTAAGAGCACTGTTGTAATGGCAATTGAGATAAGCCCTGAGTGGAGAAGAAAACAATTGAGAAGAAAGAGCGCTAGCTGGTTTCTGTAAAATATGACGTTGGGATAGCTTCTCTCTCTCTTTATTCTATGTATTGTTTCCGTCTCTGTGTTGATTCGCATCCATCAGACTTCCGCCAGCCAGTCGACATTATCATCATCAGCACGGTGACGCAGGTAGCTCTGTTCTCAGAACAAAGGAGCTCCTATTGATTCGAGCTTGGGGTGGCGCTCAAGTGGCAACAGGGGAGACAAGTGGAAAAACTAACACAGAAGAAGACGTGGTGTTTTGCTCCCACAGGGCATCTTGGCTAATAAGTCTTGGCATTGGTGCCAATAGTTGATGATTTTGCGCACTAGACAAGCCGTCTGCAGACAACTTTGAACACACACTGTTTGCAAAAACCAATAATGTGCACCTATGTGAGAAAAAAAAAGACAGATCGACAGACTTTTTATCCTTCATCATCATCCAACATCCATCTCGCCGATTGTCAGGCCGGCCTGCCGCCAGACGTGCCCCCCAGACGATGATGGTGCGCCACTGTTGGATGGACGCAGTAGGAAGCCTAGCTAATTGGAATTGTCAGATTCACCTTTTCTCTCTCTCTCTCTCTCTCTCCCTATCCTCTATTCTCATCGTGTTTTGTTGTGCCCCTGCGTGAATTTATCTCGACTTTCGCCTTTGATCGTCTAACAACAGGTCCGGCCCAAAGTTTTGGCCCTTTATGGTCTAGGCGAGCTGTTGGGGTCTTAAAGGCGAGGAGGGCGACAAAACAACTTGCTCAAGCTAGCACAGGATGCCAATAAGGCTCACAAAATGGATTTTCTGCACAAATCGCAGTCCAACATGGTCTAGGCACGTCCGTAGCAATTGTTTGTGGCCGCCTGTTCGTGTAGCTGTCGCAGCTAACCACCGTTCAAAAGACGCCTACGACAAACGGCGCCGGCGCCATGCAGCTCAACTGTGGCCTGCTTGTCTCTGCCTCAAACAAGTGGTTGCCCTTCGCGCGCGCGCTTACGATTGTGGACACTGGCCAGCTTAGCGTTGGATTTCCACTACCTTTCTAGTCATTCAACCTGTTAGACCAAGTCTGAAGGAGACCTCGGACAGCAGACTTGGACCAAATCAACTTTCTTTTCCTGTCCATTGCTTTACTTTTCCCTCATCTTTCGAGCATTCGCACGCACTCATTGGCGTCTCGTGCGCAACCTTGACTTTCAACCTAGTTTAGGGCCACTCTAGTGAAAGCTGCATCAGTTTCCGGCCAAAAGTAAGACTTAGTAGAGTGCATTCGGAAGGAGAGATGCAGCCTATTCAGTGTGGAACTTGCATTGGTTCTAGGAAGTTTGTCGCTGTTTTCTTAGTTGAGCCTTCGGCCATTGATATGTTTGGATTTCCCTCCGAGAGAACAAGGATTGAACACTTGAGACAAGGGCGTTAAATTTAGTTTATTGCACCAATCTGTTTGAAATAGTGAGCAAAGGAGGGAAGGACAAGGAAGGAAAAAATAGCAAGCTACGGAAAGTGGATATTAGATTTCCGAGAGATGCATACGGCATCAGAGACACTTTCAGCAGTTGCAGCAAACAATCGAGCCAAAAGTCAACATCGGAGATTTTGAGCAGGCCATCAAGTGGCTGAATATGCACCCTTTCTAACTCCTATTCTAACCACTAGAAGAGAAATCATCAAGTTGAAGCGTGGCGAAATAGAGACACTGGAAGCCACTTGGTGGGCACTTACTGCCAGTTTAGGATGCAATCCAACAAAAACGAAGAGCTGTGATTCTGCATCGAGATAAGTTTCTCCAACATTGCATAGGGACGACCAAAATTATATATTCAGAAGTCATACAAAAAGAACTCTAGACAAATTTAGGGAAGGAAACTTTTCTAGTTAACTTTTCATAGAAAAAGCAACTAATAAGCGATAATTTTGTCGAAAAGGTAAGCTTGCATGCAAGAGATAGTTCAAAGGACAGGGGAAAAAGAAACGCAGGGGTGACAATACCGAAAAAAGAATTAGGACTGACTCTCGAGAGAGAGAGGCGAAAGTGTCGCCTCGAGGAAGTGGGATACTCTGATTGAGTTGCGCCGCACGCCTCATAATCAAGTTTCATCCTCTTTTCCTTGACAAGCCGAACCTTTCAAACGTCTAGGTTGCGACATTTGCTGTTGCTCAGCGGTCTGGCAAGATTTGGCGAGCAAACATTAGAAAAAAATTGAACAAGTTAGGAAGAAGGAGAATAAAGAGAGATATTTTCAATCAGCACCATGGCGTCTCCAGCGTTGGAGTGGGAATCTCTCTCTCAGGGATTGAAGTATTACTATTCTCGCTATTGGTTTGAGAATGGCGATCCAAGATTGAACAAGTCAATGCTTATGAGCGGAGGCCCATGGCAAATGCTCACCATCACTATGGCCTATCTTCTGGGAACCACCTTGATAGGGCCCTACGTTATGCGCAAGAGGAAGCCGATGGAAAACTTACTTTGGCCAATCAGGATCTACAACGCTTTTATGGTGGTCTTCAACACTTATCTATATTTGAGCTTCTCATACAAGCTGAACTGGGGCCTAGACTGTTGGGGCTGTGGCAAGTCGATGCAACGCGTTGACCAGGCAACACTTTATATTTGGGAGCTCACCTTGTTGTCGAGATACTTCGACTTCTTTGACTCGCTATTTTTTGTTTGCAGAAAAAAGTTTGACCATCTCAGTGTGCTCCATGTAACCCATCACACAATGGTGCCCGTAATTGTCTGGTTCGCTGGAAAACTCGAGCCAACACCCATGGTTGTATTTGCTGGCTATATCAATCTGCCCATACACATTGTTATGTACAGCTACTACTTCCTGTCCACTTTCCCAAAACTCAAGAAGTTTCTCTGGTGGAAGAAGTATTTGACAACATTGCAAATCATCCAGTTTGGCTTGGATCTAGTTCATAGTTTGCAAGTTGTCTACAATCCCGGCTGTAATTATCACACCATGACCTACATACAAATCGCTTTCTCACTCACATTCCTTTATTTGTTTGGTCAATTCTACCTGCGCAGCTACTACATCAAGAAGCAACCAAAGCTTGACAAAACCCCACAGAACGGCGTTCATTCCAAAACGGATGAAAAGGATTGCAAAATAGAGTGATAAATGCCCAAATCAATTACTAATGATCAATAATAAATCATTCGTAAGCGTGATTAAAGAAAATCTATCTGTCTCAACCTCTAACCATCTGTGGGCATGAGTTTACATGCCACTCTTAATGCGGTGATCTTTATCATAGTTTGTTCTCATCCATCCTCTCATGGAGGATAGACAAGGGGTGAAACAGGATGCCGGCTAGAACCCGGCTGTCTCAACAACGAGAGCGGCCAAATCATTGAGCCGACATGATGGGATCTAAGACCGTTTCCCAAACTCAACGATCGTTAACCAGCCCAAAGTGGCCCAGAGAACAATATCTCATGATTGATTTGGTTTGAATCCACTGAGTTCTATGTGGATTGTTCACATAGAGTACGTGGCACGTCGAGAAGATATCTGGAATCCCGAAGTCAAAGGTACCTTTGACTTCGAGATCATTGTCCGAGTCCAACACATAAAACTCAAGAGTTATTGCTTTAAAGGCCACCTCGCAAGACCCGCAGGTCCAGGCTCGTGAGTGCAGACCAGGAAACTGCATCTGACATTCTTCTTGCGAGCGAAGAATTGCCTGTGGACCGCTGCACCTGTTGCTGTGTGGCAAGCGCCCAGTCTCGGCAAACAGATGCTTCTTGATCCCTCTCTCCAAAGAAAATCTGCATCCTGTATGATCCAAAATAATGGAAAGATCTATACAAGATTCCCATGAAAATTCTCCTGCTATAGTTGAGGAGAAATTTTCACAATGGCCAGTGATAACTTATTCCAAATCATCTGGTATGATTCCAGGGAGTTGGTGGGTGAAGCTGATCATGATTCAGAATGTAGAAACAGCGATTACATAACTAAACTTATCAGATGGAATCGACAGAAATTATCTTACGGTGATAGACAAAAATCCAAAGAGTCAAGATTTGATTTGAAATTCAAATCTAATTTCAGTAGCGGAGCTGCAAGCAAAATAACAGTCTTTTCGACCAGTAGTTCTAGACATCCAGAACGGTCTGTCGCAAGAGACAAGGCCGCAGAGTTGATATTGATAATGCAAGAGAAACTTAGCCAAGTCATGGCTCGAATACGGGAAGTTGAATCTAGGATAGAATATTTGAAAGAGATAACGCGGTCTAGAAGAAACATAAACAAGTTGAGAAGAGATTCTGTAGATCTCAGAAAGTTCAATTCTGAAACTGGAGAAGAAGGCGGCTTGTGCTCGAAAATATTTAAGGACCGTTTGAGCGACAAAGTTAGTCCAACGGGGCTGTTTTGGTTCTTCTGGCCTGTAGTAGTTTTCTGGCTCTTGAACAAGAAGTCAAGAGTTCAGGAGGTGAAATAGCATATTCAGATCTTAGAAAGATTAATTATCCAACTGAATGGTTTTGTGCACGACGAGCGAGCTCTAATAGTTGGAGAGATCTTCCAGAGGGGCGGGGAGTAGAGAAGATGCTGCTTCTAATTGGGCTGAGGCACTCGAGCACCCACTTTATGACGTGTGGCCAAGTTACTCATGCGGTTAGCTTTAGGGGCGCGAGGTCTGCCTCGAAAAATATCATGGGACGAGCGCCTATGGTCGCGTCAAATCGTCATATCACTGCACAAGAAGAAGTAACGGCCAAAAACATCTGGATAGATGTTGCCCAAAGGCGGTGCAAACACAGGATGTCCCATATTTTTCTCCTCCCCATCGATCATATCAGATCGAGCAATCGTAATACTGACTTTTCACGTAGCCGACTTATGATGGCATCAATTGGACCAAGTATATGAACCGTGATATCGTTGACTCACATGATGGAATTACACGCGGTTTGGAACCGCATCGATCAGTTAGAGAAACTAATCATCTCTCAAGCCAAAGAGATCGACTCTCTGAGGAGAGCGATCAATTCAAATCAGAATCTAGCACAGAATGCTAATCTAAATTCTGCGGGAAACACATGCAACCATTCTAATCTCGATAACATGAAGGCTATGTGCAATCATAAACCTTTGAATGTGCCTGTAATTAGACCTCCCCTGATTGCCAATGGTCAGTGTAGGCATCATCCGAGTCCAACGCCAACAACAACTAGTCAGCTCAATAGTAATAAATTGTTGGCAACAAGAGATTTCAATAAAAGCAACATATTATTAGCCACTGCAAGAAACAGAGTTTCAACTCCACCCATGACGTATAAAAATTACTTCATGAATCCATTTGTCCATCCAGCGAACGCAATTCCACCTGTAGCAGATAGGATCATTCTCAGAACTGAGGCATGCGATAACTATCCAAACGCAGCTGGTAAGAAGTCCCCAGAGATGAATAATATCACAGCTGTCCACCGCAGAGCAATAAAAAATAATCATCACCTTAACTATGGACTATCATTGCCCATGGACAATAGAGCCATGGGGCCTGGTAGGCCATTACCGCCTAATGTTCGATGGTCAACTGGCCCCAGTCTATTGGCCGGAACTAATACGACATCATCTGCGTTCACGAATGACTTGGAGCAAGATGAACAAAGCCAAAGTGCCTCGGCCAAAAGGAGAGCTAATAAGCTTAGCCTAATTGAATTAATAACTTGTTTTTGTCCGTGCTTCAGCATGTGCTAAGGAACCATCCATTGTTGTGATCGAGTAGTCAGCGCGCTAGTGAGTGGACGCCGAAGTCAACTCCCACGATTGCGCCGGTGAAGACAGTCGATTGTTTGAGAGCGGGACAGGGATCCTTGGTCCGCTACTTACAGAAAGGCCTGAGCTGATAACCCGATGACTTTCCATCTATGCCTAGAGGCTGAAACAAAGTTGAACCCGCCGAGGTCATGAGGGCGGGAAATCTACAACACACCTAGGATAAGGCAGCGCGCTCGGCCAGCAACACCACTTGTGGAGCATCTCTGTTTTGGCGGTTGCACCCCAAGTCAGCTAGTGTCATCTGGCACGTGCCCTTCCCGCTTCAAAGGATCCTGGTTCTACTGTTGGCCCTCTCGAATGGTAATCCATGGAGGGCTACCGGGTCATGATTTGGATGAAACCTCTAGACGGTTGCTGCGAAGTCATTTGTAACTGTTCTTACAATGCAATAACCTGGTGATTCGTCATGTTCGTGCTTTATTTAGGACTTTTCAATTAGCAATGGGTAGTGATAATTTCTCTGGATTGGTTGAATCTACATTGGAAATTAATAGGAACAAACTTAGGTATTGTGGAATCGGTCCCAGGATACGGGATCAATCCTGTGTCCGTCTGTGGCCTCGTGATTACATAGATCCAGATTCAGAATGTAGGAAAATATTCTATTCCGAGTTGCGTCAACTGGTGAACGATCTCGATAAAGTATCGTCCATCGAACGGATCATCTGGCAAACCTTCCAATCCTTGAAGCAGTGCAATGTCGACGCCCTATTCAATAAGCACTGTCCCCTGGGCAAAAAGCAAATTAGGAACCCACCAAAGATCGCTGATACTTTGGATACATATGTTGGTTACAACCAAATTTTGGCACTTATACATCAAGTTCTGAGATCATTGAATAGAGTTGATGAAGATCACGGCCGGCTGATAAAACTCTTCGGCTCTAATAGAAACTTCAACATATATAGGCAACAGTTGAGTTGGCTTGTCAAAGGGAACTCTCGTCTCGACCTAATGTCCATTTCACGCTTTATCTTTGGTCCCAGTTCACATATGGATCTCGAGAGAGTGGTATGGTTAGACGGACTAGAGGAGAGCACAAAGTATAGGATATTTGTCCAATTTATTGCGGCACTCACTAGATTTATGTGTGAAATGTTGCGAAGATACTTTTACATCACCATTAGTAATCCCTACGCCAACAAGTTATTCTACTTTCGTTATGACAATTGGCATCGACTGCAAGGTCTGGTTATTCAGCAACTCATAAGCAAGAATATATTATCGCGATATGTCATAAGTGATGATATTGAATCTCAAACTAGAAACACGTCCAGGCTCAAGTTCCATCTCAAAATGAATGACCTCAGAATGATTTGCACAAGAAACAAATCGTCAAACTCTCTAAATGTTACCTACCATCAACTACAGGCTGTCCTAAAGTATGTGAACGATCGACTGACAGCTGGCGGACCCTTCAAGCTGAACTCTCTCCTGGCTGGCCTAAAGAGGATGAAACAAGAGCACAACAAGGGGGACAAAAAGATATACTTCGTACGGGCCGATATAGAAGACTGCTTCCAGAGCATAATACAGGAAAAGTTACTCTCTATAGTGCTAGAATGGTTGAAGGAAGAGTTCAAAAGTGGAAAGTTTCCTTTGTATAAGACTGTTTGCACTTTGAAAAGGATCCGAAATGTTCAGGGCACGAGAGTTAACGAAGTGTGCTTATGGACAATGGATGTGGAGACCCTTAGGCAACGTAATCGATTCGATAACGTGCAGGTCCTTACCACCGAGACCATAAAGATTGAAGACTTTGGAAGGCTACATTTAACGCCAGAAGTGATCAAGCCTATCTTGACAGAATCTAAACGATCCAAACTAGCTTATCAATTATTGTCCGGCATTCGACAGGGCTCAAAATCATCGCCCCTCTTATGTTCGATTTATATTCAGAAGGCTCTAGATACCTACGTTAGGGATCTACTGGTTGCCGAAGACTGTGAGCTTTTTAGGTTTGTCGATGATATTCTCTTCATGACAACAGACATTGAGAAGGCGAGAAGATTTTTGTCAATCATGCTGAGTGGTCTAGGAGATTTCAATCTGAAGTCAAACTCAAACAAACTAGCGTGCAACTTCAAAAACGACCATGAGGTCTCCGTATTAATGAACGAATATGTCCTTTTCTTCAAGAGAAAAATATCACTAGACACGTTACATTGTAACTACCATTTTTCCTACAATGACATTTCACTGGATAACACTTTCTTTGTCAGTCCATATCTAACCGAAGAGATGATTTATAAGCTCAGCACTCGTTTGGCCAACATAGAGCCTATACATCTCGACTCAAATCTGAATGGGATGATCCAAGTTGTGGAAAATATTTTTGAGTATTCTCTTTTGATAGCTCATCGTTTGGGTGTTTGTATGATTTCATCATTCATCTATCGGGACTTAGGCAAACAGCAACCAAAGTTGCTCTTGAAACTAGTCTGTAGGATTGCCCGGCGTCTGGACGCGATCAACTCTGCAAACACAGAGCGCCAATTGGTGGTGAACGGGTTCATCCCGCAGGAAATCCGTTTAGTTGTCCTCGGCGCATTTGTGGCCACCTGGTCAAGGGTAGGCTTATGCCACAGGGCTGTAGAGTTGAATTATCTCAAGAATAAGCTTCGCCGCTTTATGATGAGATATCTAACTCATATCGGCCAAGACATGGAGAGTGAGTGCGACCTTTCGGGAAAACGTTTAGAATTGAGACTCAACCACCTAATCAGAGACTTTCCCGCGAGCTCCTTTGCAAAGCAAGTATTTCTCCCAATAAAACATCTAAATTAAGAAACAAAAGAGCAAAATGTGTGTAGATTAACTCGGTCCGATTTGAGGTATCTTGCTCTTCCGATCGTCAACGACGATCTAAAGCCAACCCTTCACCCGATAGTCCATAGAATTTGTCCGGGCGGACAAATTATTAAGAGAACGTGAAACGGTGACCCCAACTAGACGAAGGTTCAGACACTGTCGTCTTGGTAGGCCACATTCTCCTGTCCGAGCGAGGACTGCCTGTTTGAATGATTGTTGTTGCCGCCACGGCTTCCAGCTGGTCGGCGGTTAGAAACGTGCAACAACTTTGCGCCTGTGTTGAATGATACCCGTTTGATTTTGTCCGCATCACTAGTAGCTTTCTTTGTCGCCCTGAGTCCACCACGAGTCTCTCCATGTGAGCTGCCCGCCGCCAGTTTGGAGCTACTTGATGGATGAATTTCCCAAGACTTAACTGGACTAGCATTCTCGTTGCTGTTGACAGAGCACAACTCTTTGCCTGAGCAATGGGTGTTTCCCCTTGGAAACTTCTCGCCACACCTGTCCTCCTGCACACCGCAGCTTCCTGATTCTTGTGCATTGTTATTGCAGCCGTTGTTGTTGTTGTTGTTGTCACTCTTGAGCGCCACTAGTTGGGATATGCTAGAAATATGCTGTCTTGTAGCTTGAGTTGAGCTCTCGCCAGAGGTGCCAGCGTAGGCTTGCGCCAATCGCCAGCCTGATTGATTCGAGTCTATTTGGCCGTTAATTGCATTACTAGGACTGATTGAACCAGTAACACTTTGTTGCTGATTAATATGTTCAACATAGTCCAAGGTTAACTTGAGTGCTATGATATCACAATCATGCCTCTGACGGCTCGGTGGCTCGTTAGAATTGGCATTCTCGTTTAATTTAAGCTCAGCATTGCCTTTGCCTATAGTCGAGTGGCCGCCCAAATTGTTTGTAAGTCTAGCCAACTTCTGAATGTTGTCGCTGTTATTTTGGACTTGCTTTTGGTGCTGCTTTCTGGCTTGATACTGTCTTGCCTGGTTGGCTGGTTCACTTTTTCTCGTTGATGCAGGATTGTTTTGCCTTAGCGAACTCTTGTGCGTCGCAATTTGTTTGCGCTGATTCAATTCGATCTCCTTTTTCTCTTGTAGTTCGTTCTGGGCTGACCTTCTGTTTTTAGTCCTATTTGCACTATTATTATTTGGGTTATTATTATCGTTGTTGTTATTGTTTTCGTTATTCGGAATATTGTTGTTGTTTAGGTTGGCACTGCTGCTAGATGACCAGAACTTGTTCAACAATCTGAACATCCACGATTTGGTGACAATCTTTCTGAATGGCTGACTAAGAAAGCCGAATATGATTGGGTTTGTGGCGCCCGAAATGGAGGCAAACAGTTGTGTCCAAAAGGCTAGCTCAGTCATCCAGGAGGCCGCCTCGGCTTGGGTGCGAAAGTGGCGATAAATTATGAAGAATTGTAGCGGCGACCAACAAATGATGGAACTGAGCAGGTAGGCGAATAAAATCTTGAGTATTCTTCGTCTATATTTCATACTGATCGACAGAGATCCCTCCAAGCTAGACTGGCCCCCTGTCGATGAGTGGCGGCCGCCGCAGTGATCCCTACTAGTGGCCGGCATTGAAGATATGGTGGCACTGTTAGCCGTTGTGGACCCATTGGAGTAGAGGTCCATGACAATGCTTGCAGTGGGCGTGTTGGGCTCGTTGGAAGTATTAGCAAGTGATGATGGGTGCCCATCTGTTGCCATACGACTGGTTAGGCCCGAGGTGGGCGTCTCCATGATGGAGCCAACTCTGAATGAGCTTGACTGCGATGAGTCCCGCTGTCTGGCCTTGATTTGTCGAGATTTTCTCAATTTGGCCTCAAATTTGTCCATCTGTAAGAGGATGATTACCAGCACAATGGTCATGATTATGGTGGGCAAATAAATGAGAAAAAATGTTATACCCAACCAATAATATTTGGAATAGGTGTCCAATTGTTCGCAGCACCAAACCTCAACGAGATCTTTCCAGCGGCGCCTCTGAAGGCGGCGCCAAATAAGAAGGGGCGTGGCCATTGAGATGGAAATCAACCAAATGGTGACCAATGTTAGCCAGGATTTCTTGATTGTGATCCTTTTTCTGCATGGTTTTACCACACAAATTAGCCAATCAAATGAGAGGACGCTCAATGAGTAGGCACTGACCAATAGGCAGGTGATCTTGACAAAACCCTCAAAACGACAAATGAAGGGGCCCAATGGATAGAATTGATAGATATTGGTAAATAGTGCTGCATTTGGGCAGACAATTGTAGTTAAAAGATCGGCAATGGCCATGTTCATGATAAATATATTGGTTGGCTTCTTTCTGAAGCCCTTGAATTTGAGCATTGAATAAATAATGGTCGAATTACCAAAGAGTCCAAAACAAACAATTGGTGCTACAAAGAGCAATCTAAATGATATCTCTGACCAGCTTTTAACAAACCAAACATCATTAAAAGATGAAAAATTAAACTCCTCCGTTTCTCCAAAAAACAATTGAAAACTTTCCTCTTGACTATGTCTAATTATTTGACTATTATCATTGCTATTACTAGTACTACTGGTGCTATTATTATTACTACTATGATTGAAATTGTCACTATTGCTGCTACAATTATGACTGCTACTATTTGTGGTTGGCTGATAGATGTCTTGATTATGTTGACAGTAAAATGGGCTCATTTTGTGTACTCTGTGTTGAAATGCAACAAACTCTTCTGGGCTGCCTTCTACAACTCATTAGCATTTTACTCTCTCTCTCAAACCAGCGCTCAAGCTTGGGGACACAAATGGAGGACCAACCGAGAAGATGATTAATTAGAGAAAATTAGCACAGCCAATGGGAGTGAGCTAGTATCAAGCTACGCCTCAAGTCTTGTGTCACTTTGAGCGCGTGTCTATGTGTCTGTGTGTTGGCTTTGGGTGCTTTGCATGCCTGTGTGTGCCAATTCTTAGCGGTGGGAGAAAATCCTCACTTGTTGCATCAAAATCACGGTGCATGGTTTGCATTGGGCAATTGCAGTCCAAATAATTGTTGTGTTCCTATTCCAGAGCACAAGTGGCATTGCTTTTGGGCAAAACTTGTCTGCATCAGAATTTCATAATTCAACACTGTCTCTGTCAAGGGTTAGTGACACATCGAATGTGGCTGGCCAGGAGCGAAGCAATTCCCCTTTGGCCCCCATTGGCTTCATTGTTGTTTGCTGATTTTCTTCTCTAGCTATGGCTAAGGGCAAAGCGGGCGGCTGACCGCCATTGTTTCGTCTAATTGTTTGGCGGGCTGGCGAGCGATGATCGAATTCGGGCAGATCGATTGAATTCGAGTGTGGCCCATCTTGGCCTAAAATGGGGAGGCGCCAAATGGAGGAGTGCAATTTGCCGTCGGCAGATTGCAGCGCCACCCCAGCCAAGGAGCGCTCCTTAGGAATGGAGCGCGATGCAGATCGGGCGCCCTTTTGCGCTTCCACTGCACTGTGAGCGCTGATCGATTCCATGGAAAAGTCAATGCAGATTGTGTGTGGCTGCCGATCATTGTCTATGATGATTGGAGCGCGCTCGTCGCCGCCGCCGCAGCACAATGGCCGCCGAGCTTGTGACTGAGCTCGCGGCCAATTTGTCGCACCACCGCCAGCAAGTCAGCAGCTCGCCGACCCTTGGGGTGCACCAGATCGATTAGCGGCCTCCGTGGTGGAGGAGCACACACAGTGTTCAGTGTTCAGTGTTGAGCGGGCAACACTAGCGCCACAGCCGCTCTCTTCCCCCGGCGACACTCTTGGGTCATGGCGGGAAAAACGCTCGCTATGCGTTGGTCAGATGCCAGTCGGCTCGACAAGCTTGCCAAGCCCTAATCCAAATCCAAATCCAAATGGAAGCGAACGCTTAAACAATTGGCAACGATTGAGGAGGAAACTCGGCCAGTGGGCAGCGGTTTCTGGGCCGCTGGCTGGCCCAAAAGCTTGGTTTTATATTGAGCTGGACTGTCGAGCGTTTGCGGGCGGCCAGAATGCAAAGCTAGTCTGCCGCTGGAGACTGCTCATAGCACGGCCACACAATTGGCGCCTGCAGACTCTCGGTCTTGCCGCCAACGAAGCCGCCGCGAATGGGCGAATTCTCAGCCGCCAAAGGGCACCCCTGGCCGAGCGTGGACCAAATTCTCCTTCCCACACTAATGTCCAATAATAACAGAGCCACCTCCAAGACGCCCTTTCACACTTCTCAGTCTATTTGCATACGATCGACGTTCGGCGTTCATTATTCCATTATGCGAGCGGTTTGTCGTGGCCAATCTGGCGGCGGCCGCCACACACGAGACGAGGCTGGAAAAGGGCCACCTTTGTGGGAGGTGTCCCTTTTTGTGGCAGCTAGAAAGTGTCGCCAAGTGGAATGGACTGGCTTGCCAGTGGAGCCACTTGCCAGAGTGAAAGGAGACAACGAGCGGCCGGTTTGCCACAGTGTCGCGCAGGGCGGCCAGCGCGCACTTTGCTGCGCCTGTTGCCGTGCAACTCCGCCAGACTACGAGTCGTAGCCTGTCGAGCGGGCGCGTTGGACCAGCCTTGCCTCTTTGGCTTTGGCGGCGCCGCGACAACAACAAAGAGCACAACAAACACTCGCGCCGACCAGTTCAAGCCAGTTGCGCGCGCTGGCCCGGCCGCACTCGAGCCTGTTCCATTGTGGCGCACGCTCGCCTTTGCTGCCACCTGTTGCTCTTGGGCCGGGCCGCGCGCACTCTGCACTGCGCTAGGCACTGCAGTCTCTGGCATGGACTCTCTGCACTACAGTCTGCACTGCACTGCATGTCGCGCGCTGGACTGCAGAGCGCAGTATTCACTGCAGCGTATTATACACTGTGTATAGTGCACAGTGCGCTCTCCAGTGCAGTGCATAGTGCGCCCTGCACTGCACTGGCCGCCCTGCTGCTCCGGCGCCACCTTGGCGCTCGCCTTGGCCACCTTGGCGAGCGCCCACGCAGAACACTTTCACACTTTCCACCCAGAACATTCGCCGTTCGGAGAGAACGAGAAGGTGATAGAGCGAGAGAGACTATGTTTGCTTGTCACTGGCTTCCATTGGCGCCCCAAAGGATGAGAGGGAGGCGGCCGAGCGCGCGCCTGCACTGATGCGAGAGTGTGAGCACCGGAAGCACAATTATAACCATAAGCATCAGTCACCTGCGTCGACAGCTTAGCGCCCGCGGGCCCACGAGCGCGCCGCAAACAGCGGCCAGCAAGGCGGCAAGACACGAGCAAGCCGAGCAGCAAGCGAAAGCCGAGCAAGATGAGCAGGAGGGAGACGGTGGACTACAGTGCGAGGAGTGGAAGGAGAAAGGATGGCCTGTTGGGCGTGGGGCGAGTATTTATGCTGATCATGGTTCCTATGCTGTGCGAGAGTGTGTGGCGCCCTAAGGAGGTCAAGTGTGAGGGCGAGCCACAGGGCCAGGTGGGCGTGCCGCAGCCGCTGGCCCACGTGTCTCACGTGTCGCTGGACGGGCTGACGCTGGTGGTGGTCTTCGACCGGCCGGTGGATCTGAGCGCGGCCGTCGAGTCGGTGGAGCAGCGCCAGGCGGGCGGCGCGGCTGCGGCCACCGCCTACGACTCGTCCTCGGCGGGGGCGGCCGCCCCGCTGGCCGCCGAGCAGAGCGAGCGGACCGAGCTGAGGCAGAGCTCGCGCGCCAAGGGGCCCCGGAAGCGGCGCAGGGCCAGGTTCACGTTCGCGGCGAGCAGAAGCTCGAACAGGAAGCGGCAAGCGAGCGGAGCAGAGGCAAGACTGAGCGAAGGAACAAGCTCAAGAGGATCATTTAGACAGAACCAGACGAGACGTAAGTCCTTCGACGAAGTGCTGATGGCAGCGCCCAGCGACAGGGGCCCACAGGAAGAGCAGCCAAAGGGCGAGGAGCAAGAGGGGGGCCCAGTGTTTGGGTGCGGGCGGCAGGAAGAGCAGCAGGTGGTCAGCAGCCAGCCTGTGGGCGGCATCCAGCTGTGTGGCCAGGTGCTGAGCAGGGCCACCTTGCGCCAGTTGCGCGCCCTCGAGGTGCGCAACTGCGTGTGGGCCTCGCAGGTGCAGTTCCTGGTCCAGCTGGGCCGGCCAGTGGAGGGCGGCCAGGCGGCGCAGCCGGTGCGGGTTGGGTTCGCGCGCGGCAGCATCGCGGGGGCGGGGCCGCGCGGGCGGGCCGCGCGCAACGAGCGCGAACTCAGCGTGCAGCTGCGCAAGCTGCCGCTCGAGGGGATCGCCGCGCTGGGGGCCGCAGACGCGCAGGGGGGCGGGGCGGCGGGCGTGCAGCCCGCCGCCGGCCAGCTGGCGCCCCGCCTTTCGCTCACGGGGCCCAGCCAGGTGCCCAACTGCGGCCAGTTCGCCATCAGCGCCCACCTCTGGTCCCCCTTCGGCACCAGACCAGGCGAGGCGGTGCGCCTCGAGTGGACCGTCGAGCGGTCCGTGGGCGCCACGCAGGCCAACGCAAGCGCCGCCGCCACGCCCCCTGGCCTTAGACCGCCGGCGGGAGGCGCTCTTTCCGCTGGCGGAGATGGTCGCTCGGCGGTGGGCGCCCAGCCAGCCGGGGGGACCAGCATGGGGGTGGCGGCCACGGACCCGCAGGCGGCCGAGTGGCGCTGGGACGCGCTGAGACGCCTGGTGGCCAGCCAGACGAGCAACAACCTGGTGCTCGACGCGGCCCTCCTCGACCTCGCGCCCCAGCTCTACCAGTTCCGGCTGAGCGCCACCTTTGTGACCAGTGTGGCCAGCTACAAGCTGAACACCAGCCACCAGGTGAGCAAACTGGACTACGACGCGCCCATTGGAGCGATCTACGGCACGCACATGTTGGCGGCGCCCGCGGGAGCCACGCCCACCAGCGCGAGTGCGGGCAACGGGGACGCGCCGCAACACCAGCAGCTGAACACGAACCAGCCGCTGGTGCTGCTGGCCGACGTTCAGGTGCCCGAGTGTGCGGCGGCGAGCGTGAAGCAGGTCGGGCTCTACTGGCAAGTGTCAGAGCCGCGGGTGCGCTTCGAGCAGAGCTACGCCCCCTTCTACTTGGCGCGCGGGAACACGCTGCCCGAACAGGCGCTGGTGGAGTTCAGGCTGAACCTCTTCTACGGCATCAGAGTCAAGCGGGTCTCCTCAGCCTCGGCCACCATTCTCACCGGCGACTCCGTCCTCGACGCGCCCATTTCCGGCGGCCTCCTGATGGCCAGCGTGGGCCAGGAGGCGCCGGAAGGGGCGCTGGCGGCCCGGCCGGCCCAGCACCACCAGCTGGAGTTGCACGGCGAGCCCGACGGGCCCGAGGACGCCCAGCAGCACAAGTACTCGTTCCAGTGGTCCTGCTTCGACGGGCGCACAGGCCAGGCCTGTCTGAGAGGTGGCCAGCAGGCGGCAAGCTTGGCAAGTCCCGAGAGCTCGCCCATGAACGCCAGCAACAGTCTGGCCTGGGGCGCCGCGCCGCCACTTCCCGTGGCGCTGGTGGACCGCGTGAGGGGCCGCCAGAGGAGCCTCAGGCTGCCCATGGCCTGGCTGCCGGCCGACGGGCAGCTCTGGTTCGGGCTGCAGCGCTTCGACCGGCAAAATCCGGGCCAACAGTCGCGCACCGAGTACGCGCTGGTGGGCGTGCAGCCGTTGGGCCCGCAGGCGCACAGCGCCGGCCAGCAGCAGCAGGCGGGCGGCGGGCGTGCGCACAGTTCGCAGCGGGGCGTAGGCCCGCACGGCCGCCCGCCCACTGTGGCCATTGGGCCCGTGCTGGCGGGCCAGCGCGCGACCAGACAGGTGGGCGCGGCGCCCGACGAGTTCCGCCACTTCAGGGCCACCGTGCGCAATCCGCTCACGGGCGCCATCGTGGTGCCCGAGCGGGTGCCCATCGTGCTGGTGGGCCGCCTGGGCCCCGTTAGCAAGCTGGAGGCCTTCTCCTGGCGGGTGCCCAACTACCCGCATCCGCTCCACTGGACAGTGGTGAACGAGAGCGCCGTCCGCGAGGCTTCCGGCTGGCCAGGCTCGGCCAACGACGACCAACTGGTCACCCAGCTGCATCTGAACGCCGACCTGCTGGTGGCCCACTCCAGCCACCAGGTGCAGCTGGTGGCCTGCTGGAACGAGCAAACTGGGGGCCAGAGCAGCGTGGCCAGCGTCAGTCTGGACATCGTGCAGGGCGTGCAGCAGTGCCGCGTCCAGATCGAGCTCGGCCTTGGTGATGCCCAATCTCAAGCTTCCGCCAAGCCCGCCGGCTCAGAGCCGAGCTCAGGCCAGCCCGAGCCACGCCCACCAACTGGAAATATTCCCCCAGGCGCCTGGAGTCCCTCAGTGTCGGTGAGCTTCTGCAACATCCCGCTGGGCGTCTCGCCGCTCACCTACCAGCTGTACCTGGTGGACACGAGCGCGCTGGAGGCGCCCCCAGAGGGCGCCAGCGGGCCGCAAACAACCTCGCCCTCGCCGAGCGCCGCCACGGAGCCGCAGGAGGCGCTCGACGAGGCCGACGAGCTGCTGCTGGAGGCGCTGGCCCAGCCGCTGGCCGCGCCTCAGCTCTCGCCCGTCTTCCTGCTCGGCTCCAGCGCCATGCGGGCCGCCCTAAGCACGGCCAGCCTGCTCGCGGGCGCCAGACAAATGCAGGCCAGCTCCTCGGGGGCGCCCCCAAGTGCCCAGGGGGCGCAGGTGCGCTTCGCCGCCCGCGTCTGCCACCGGCTGGCCAGCTGCCGGATGTTCTACTCGAGCCCGGTGAGCGCCGGTCGGCTGCTCGAGGCGGGCACCCTTCCGGCCCAGCAGCAGGCCGGCCGGCCGGCCTCCCAGAGACAGTTGCAGGCGGCCCAGCGCCAGCAGGCGGCCCTGGCCCTGCACGCGCTGCAGCCGCTGCTCGAGGGCGCTCGCCGCGCCCAAACGGCCGGAAACTCGATCGCGGCCATCGCCGTCCTCAACTCGCTCCTCCAGCTCGCCGACCGCATGCTTGAGGCCGCCCCCAGCTTTTCCGGAAGTGGCGGGCGAGCGGCCGAGCAGCAAGGAGGCCTCAATGCAGGAGGCCAGCCCCTCCCAATGCTAAGTGAGCTGCAGGAGCAACAGGTGCGCGAGTTGGTGGTGCAGGCGAGCAGAGACTGTGTGCAGTACGGGGCCAGCTCGTTGCAGCGCCCCTTCCACTACACGGAAAGCGGCCAAGCCAACTTGGTGCTGAGCGCGCTGGCCAGAATTGTGCAGCACAAGTGGTCCACTTTGGAGCTTAGGTTTCGGGCCATCAAGCTGATTGGTCAGCTGATCTCGCGCAAAATAGTCGACCAAACGCTGAGGTTGAACGAAAAGGAGAACCAAATGGGCCGCGCCTTGCCTCTGGTGGCGCTCAGTCTGCCCGACCTGAAGACCATCCAGCAGACGTTCGAGCAGCTCTTCGCTTCCTCAGTCTTCGTGCAGCACTCGCTGAGCAGCACTGCTGCTCACCAGGAGCCGCCACTGGCAAGCTCGGCCAACCCTAACAGACACCTCGGCCAGGCGACGGCCGCGCGTCTCGCCGCCGCCGCCGGCCAGCCAGCCACTTCTGGCCTCAACGTGTCGCTTCCGGGCGAGCAGCAGTCGCAGCGCAACCTCGAGCCGGCCGACCAGAGACACTCGTCGGTGTTGGGCGGCCGCAGCTCGAGCCGCAAGAAACGCGAGGCCGCCATTCTCGCCTACCTGGCCGCCATCAGACAGACGCACCGGGCGCTCCTCCAGGCGGCCGCCCTGCAGCTGCCCTTAGGTTCAGTGCACCAGTTCGAGTTCCAGCAGCAGGCGGGCGAGAACGCTGGTCTGGGCGCCAGCGGTCAGCCAGGGGCAGCAAGCTCGGCGAGCTCGGCGGCCGGCCAGGATGAGGCGGGCGCCGAGGCGGCGCCGGGCTCGCAAACGGAGCCGCCCATTGTGCAGCGGGCGCCAGCTGGCCAGAGGGGAGGAGCACCGGTGCACATTGTGAGCTCGCTGACTCACCAGACAGATCTGATCTCCGATAATATCGAGGTGGATCTGTTCGAGTTTGGCAGCGTGACGCTGAGATTCGGTCTGTCCGCAGACGAGCAGCAGGCGGCGCGCGTTGCTCCCGCCGCACAGCAGCAGCACCAGCAGCAGTCCAACGGCGCAAATGGGGCAGAAAAACATAAACAAAGCAACTCGAACCTCCTTGGCAACAAGCTGGCCAAACAATTGGAAGCGCGCCAATTGAGATGTAGAAATGACACCAACCACCAGTTAAGCGGCCACAACTTTCTCAGCAGACAACAGCAGGCCAACTTGGACAACGCCAGCGCCCAAGCACAAACGGCGAGCCAGCAGAGGCAACAACAACAACAACAAGGACAGAGCTGCTCCAGCTTCGTGTTGGCCCTTACATCCTTTGCCGGCCGGGCGCCCTACAGAGCCCTGAGCGCAATTCCCCCACTGTCACCCGTTAGCCGAGCGCCAATTGGCAGCCAAAGCCAACGGGAAAGTGTCGCCGGGGGCGCCCTAATGCTGAGCGCGCCAATCATCCAAGTGGATTGGCTCTCCCCAATCGATGGCTCAGATCTCATCGAGTTGCTCCGTCAGGATCAGGAGCGGCGCCCCCACGAGGCCAGCCGCGAGCAACTCTCTGCCGAAGCCTCCACCGCAAATGCAAACGCAAACGCCCAAGCTAGACAAGCCGCCTCCCCAAGCGCGCCAATCAGATTGGATGACTTTAAGGCCTCGGTGACGTTCACCATCCCAATAGCGCAGGAAGAACAACAAGTGGCGTCACAGCAGAACAACAACGATCAGCAGCAGAGATTCAAGTGCTTCCAGTTCGACGAGTTGGCCAATGAATGGGTTGAGAGCAAAGAGTTAGCCTTGCACAGCAGCGACCAGCAGGCGGCAGCTAACAACAATCCAACTGCTGGCTCGATCTCATCTGATGAAATTTCGCCATCCCAATCGGATAATGATGATTCCTCCTCCTCTGCAAGATCGAGAAAGAATTCCATCAATTTGCTAACCATCAGCTGCGCCTTCAACGGCTTCGGGGCGCTCACAGTCTTTCGTGGCTCCCCGCCCAGCGCCCAGGCGTCAATAGAGCGCCGGGTTGCCGTTGGTCTGGGCGGAGTGGCTCTCTTGGTGGCGGTGCTATCGATCTTGGGCTGTCTAGCCAGCAGGACCAGAGAGAGACGCTCGGCGGGAGGGGGCCGAACAAGTGGAAGCAGCCGCAGTAGCATCAGTGGATCGGCCACAAACACCAGCAACTCGTCCTATCAAGACGACCACCGGCGAGACGAAAGCGCCGCTCGGGCCAGATGAAAGACCAGCCGAGCAAACGTCAGATCCTCTGCGGAGAACAAATTGGCAAATATCATCAATCTAATTGGTTATGCTCATCCTCTTCTCTTTTGAAGTTCTCGGCGAAGAACAGTGCAGGAGAATCAGATTCGGCGAGCAATCAGAAAGATCTTTCGAACAACTAGGTCCCCCATCGAATGGTGGTCCGCCTTCCATGCTTAGGGGGGATAAAATGACACTAAAGGGGGACCAATGGAAGGCACACCCAGACCCTCTCATACAGAAATGGGCTACCATGATCCTGTGATTAACTCCTTTCGCCCACTGCCCTCCCCTCAGACAAACAGCTCGCATTCATCATCGTTAGTTTAATCGTTGGCGAAGCTAACCATCTCTCTCTCTCTCTCCCACTCGGCTCAAGATTGGCGGGGATAAGCAAAGGCCATCCCTTGTGAGGAAGAAAGATACGTCAATAAATCATTACGATGGCGCGATATAAGCTTGATACATAAATTTTATTCCCCTTTATCTGAAGATAATGACACTTTAACCGTGCGCCAGACGAGGGAGCGAGAGTGGCACTCTGCTGATGTCTAGTTTGATCTGATCTAGCACGGGAGTCTCGTCATCACCAATCCAACAGTGTGTGACCTTGAAATTCCCTGCACGAGTGGTATCGGCACAGTGACACCCTTTGCTGCGGTATTGGTTTCATTTCTGTGAGATTTTTCTCTCTTCTCAACTCAAAAAGCGTTCGAGACAACATCATATACGCTCTTGCGCCAAAACAGTACGACCACCATCTTGTTGTTCTTCTCCACTTGTTGTAGTCTCGCCACACCAGATCATTTGTCTATCCCCTTCTCTTGACTAGTTTGTAATTTCTGTTTCTCCTCTCCAAACTCGTTTCTTTTTTCCCCCCCAATGTCTCTTCGTTAGTTAGGCAAATCCTCTCTTCCTCTCCCCTCGCTCGACACGCTGATCTTTACAGAATCAAGTGTGGGCAGGCCGGTAATCGCTTTAATATAATACAAACAACATCAACTACTGACATTAAGTAACTTCGGAAGAATCACACCACGGTTGCTGATGAAATCGAACAAGGTGTCTCAGGCCAAAGTTGTCCTCCTATGATTCATCGCCAATTATATACAGTAACTCTCTTAGGTTCTCCAAGAGCGAAAGGTGCCACGCCTTCGAGAATATTGTCTGACAGTTAGTCACTGTATTAACCAGTCGATGGCGGTACCTGCTCGAGGTCGAAGATCTCTGTCACTTGCAAACGATTCTTGGCATCACGGAAATAGTAGGCAAAGATTCTCGCCTCTTGTTTCGATGTTACATCCACAATGCTATCGAAAGTGTCCTCCAACGAATGCAACTCCTTGGGGGCGTGACTCTGAGACGATGAGACCAAACTAGGTGCCCGAGACCTATGGTGATGGAGAGGCGCGCTTGCTGTTGCTGGGTTTGATGTAGCGGTGTGATGGTGCAAATGATGATGGTGGTGGTGGTGGTGATGATGGTGAACTTGTTCTTGTTTCTGTTTAATCAATTCTTTCTCATACGCTAGTACATCCTCTTCCCAGCTCGTGCCGAAGCCCATTAGGATGGCCGAGGTCGATCTTGTTTGCATTCTTCGCAACATAACAATCATAAAATCTAGTATATGATTAACATAATCACTTATCTCACTTCTGATCACGGGTAGACGTTTCCAGAATTTGTACATTATTGCCAAAGTTAAATCAACAGGAACGTAATAGGGCGCCATCAGATATGATAGATACTTGATGGGTCTATGCGAGTAGATCCATTTGAGCAAACTTTTGTTGACCTTCTCTGAAGCTTCAAGGATTCTATCACTAAACAGTTTCGGCAAAGGGTCGTACAGGGCACGCTCACGAATAAGAACGCACTCATTACAATTATCTAGATCTTCAAAGTCGGAGTCTTCATCTTGACTGATTCCATTCAAAAGGTTGTATAATGTAACCGGTGGTTTCACATTGTTGTTCCCATCGTTCAAATGTCTAGAGCCACTCTCTGATTGGTTAGTTGGGTCTTGAGGTTGATGCCTGTCAGTGATCTCAATTGTCTCTTGCTCTTGCTGTCTTAGGACAATATGCATCGGTTCGTTGTTGCTCTTCTCACAACTTGAGACATTATCTTGATTGGCTATCGACGATGAGAATACTTCCTCAATATCCTCACCATCTGTGGTAACTAAAAGGCTGGACCTTATCTCAAGGCACTTGGTGCATGATATTAGATTCATTCGTTGAAGATACCTTATTCCATCTGCGAAGCCTTGCTTACATAGATCGCTTAATATTTCCGGCTCGGGTGGCAATAAGGCGTGGGAAAGTCTATAGAGGTTGCTTGCTGAAAGGGAAAATGAAGTGTTCGATAGATTAACTTGTAACAAATTTAAAGTGTCATCCTGTGGGCATATATCGGCTTCGCCGGCAAACGGGGACACGGTAACAGTTTTTTCGTCCAGTATCAATAGATTGTTGGTGAAACCACCATCGATGTAGGCAACATTTTTATATTTAGGGAATCTTATACCGGACCACAATGGTATAAAACAACTACACAATAGAACCTGTATTAGATCTTCATTGGAATCGAATTCACTGATGATGACATTTTCGCCATCCTCGACACGTGTCAGGGACACGTGCAACTTTCCATTGGCTTTCAGGTAAGCATCCTCTGGCAAACCACGCTCCAGAGATTCGCGCACCTGAGCTTGGATGTCAAAAGATGGATGCAGCGATCCCAATGTATGAGATCTTGCCTCTATGGCAACTGCCAATATGTCGGTTGTGCAATAGGCCAACTGTAGATCACCACAAATGTGTGCCATTGCCACCAAGGCCCCCGCCGACGATCCAGAGATCTTGTGCATCGACAGCTGAGGAGCATATTGATGGAAACAGGAGGCCACACCAACATGGTAAATTCCAAGGAAGCCGCAACCACAGAATGATAGATTTACATCACGATCATCTCTTCTCATTTTCGGCTGCCTTCCGATGTTTTTGGTCTGATGTTGTGACTTGACTGAAGTGGCCTCCGAAGTTGTCTTGCTGTCTACCGATTCGGACTCGTCACCAGATGGAGCATCCATTTTTGCCTGTTGCCCATCCCTGGGAGATGAGTGGTCCTCTAGGAAAAGATCTTGTTGCTTACCAAAATTATTGTCTCTGCTAGGTTTATCTAAATTCCTCACTCTCTTGGAATTAACTTGAGATTTTTCTTCTGAGTTTATCTTATGCTTGTATCTAACCATATTGATGTGTTTCGTTTCATCCTTGTAATTATTGATGGTCTTGATAGCATCTCGTTTGTCTGTAACTTGTTGGAGAGAAGTATCTTGATTTGAGAATATACTCCTCCTGTCTTGCGATTGGTCTAAATTGTATGGGTGTTTCTTCTCGCATCCTTCAGCGTCACACTGCTGGTGAGCAGCATAAGGATCTCCGCAGGCGCCAATTTTCCAATCATTATTACACTCTTTCATCTTCAACAATTGTGATCTTGAAGCAGTTTGCAACTCTATGCGTGCTCTATGACTGGTCGCTATCGATTTGAAGATTTTCTCTACGATTCTCAGAGATTTTGAAATCTTGATAACAACGAGTGAATTAATTATGCTCAATTCCTTGTCTGTAACCGGACTTTTTTTGTTTTTGTTTCAAATCAATAGCCCACTCTAAGAGGCAACAAGTTTTCAAGTCTGAATGTATGTGCGCTGTTCGCGTGCTCTCTCAGTCTGTGTCGTCCAGATTGAATTTTATCTTCTACCCTGGGGCTTTCTATTGGCTCCCTATGGCGCAGTCTCGGCAAATTTGCTGATCATTAACAACACAGCACCGCTAATAAACTCGATCTTAATCAGCAGGATCACACTTACTGTGGACTAACTGTTATTGTTATTGACTCGCTAGCTGTTGCATTTGCAGCATTTGCAGCACTTGTTCACTGTTAGCTGTTGACTGTTGCAGTTGTCGCGTAATAGGAATATAGCATGAGAGTCAACTAACAGGAGCAGAGTATTGTATTGTTGCAGTGTTTGCCAACTTCAACAATCAATCGATTGCCTTTTGTCTTGAAGAAGGCGTCCAACTAACAAGCACAGATTTTCATCAACTAGCTTGCCAGCCAGTTTTTTGTCTCTTGAGTTTATGGTATTAATTCTACTGGCCACAACTATGGACTCTTGGCGTTTTAGTCATCTATTCGTGAGGAAGAATGTTTTATTTTCGAAATGTTTGTCAGACTTATCCTCTAATACCCTGTTCGCTCAAAGTTCATACTAACAAACCAGTCAGTCTGAGGTGCTCATATGCGAGTACTCCAACGCGAGAATTCAGAGGTATGAGGATTGCTCAGATTGGCTTCCCAGAACTGCTCAGAGGGCAATGCAGCATTGTCGTGGATAATGATGCATCTTGACATATAAGAAGCGAGTCTCACTATAGTCCTGGCTCGTGTGAGCAGTCTGTTATTGTTTTTGTTTACGAGAGACCCTCTGCAGGCTATTGGGATGTAGAATATAACATCTCTTCCCTCCGGCGCCTAACAACAGCAAAGCCAGTCTCCATAACGGAGCGCTGTAAAGTAAAGGGCGCAGGCGCAATGACTAACAGACAGCAGGTCTAGCCGGCGACACAATTCCATCCAGCATTCAAAGATAACAACCATCGCCACACGCTATCTCGACACTACTAAAGTCCCCCCTTGCTCCGGGCTAGCAGTTCCACTACGTATTTGCCCTCACTGGGGAAGTAGTCTTCATTTGCAGCCATCAAGAGAGTACATTAATATACTGCCCAACTTATCGAATAACTGCACCACTTTGATGCAGTTACAAGATAGTTACACAGACAAGACCAATCGCCTTTGGCGTGGATCCTTAGATTGAGCCTACTGCTACAAGCTCTGGTCCTGCATCTGCCACTGAAACACGAGTTGGATGGCCGACCACTTGAGAGTAGAGCCAAACTTCGCCACGTTATCAGACATTGCGGTCTCTCGTTGTGATGGTTAGTCGAGTCATGTTGTGGACATGCTTGCAGAAAGATACACACTCTGTGAGTTTGCCGCCGAGCAAGCTAACAAACCATGATTGAAGTGCCGGCAAAGAGCCAACTTGGCTCTGTCGTCACTGGTCGCCGCCTCATCTATTGGGCTGAACCAATGCTTGTCTGATGGTACAGCCAGTAGACTACAGTGAGTGGTTAGACCACTCACTGCAGACATTACTATCTGCATAACTAGTTGTTTTTTCCTCCTGCTTCATCAATGCACTTCAATGAAATTTTCGACTGAGGCGAAGTACTGCAGGATTTACCAAGAGGACTCTTATCACAAATCGCCCTACCCTTGCTCTCTAAATATGGCGCCGGCCATAAAGTTATCCCCCTCCCTCTCTCGTGTCCGGTTCATTGACTGGTTTTTCCGTGACATAGAGAGGGAGAGAAAGCAGGCGACAAAGGGATGGAGGAAGAAACTTTTGTAGAAACACAACATGTAAGCTCTCTAAAGGCTAGATTTGGTGATATCGCATGTCGAATGTTATTCGTCAAAGGGTCGGTGTTTATCTTGTTCGTATCGATAGACTGTCTCAATCGCGTGCCAAATGTGCTTACTGTGGCATCAAGACATTGCATCGAGCGATCAACACGAATCATACGATAGTGGCTTGCTTTCAAGATCTAGCAGAACGATCTGAGGGGCGTCTTTCTTTCTTTTTGTCGCCTACTTTTTTGTTACTAGCAGAGATCTGCGAGTAAAAAATGACACTCCAGTTACTTTCAATGCTCACTCGTAGGCTCTGCTCATTCCTCATCCTACATCTCAACAAATGCAAGTTGAGGGGCGAGTTGGTTTAGGAGCAGAGATAAGTTTTATCGACTGGATACCTATTTTGTCGTCAAGATCTTCTGATTGATCTCTCCCTCTATCAGTCTCAAATCGAAATGAGAATTAGGACGAGAAAATTAAGAATCGATACTGAGATCTTATCTCACCAACGATACTCGACGAAGTCGTTGATTTTTTGCTTACATTCTGTCTCGCTCCTTGTGCTTTTAATTTATTTCAGTGTGAAGCCAGCACTTGTTCTTGCGAGTATAAGATACCACAGGTGTCAAACAGGGCGGCATGCCCCCAGCACAAGGCCTAAATAAAACTTGCTTATTATCGTACAGTATGTGCTGTTTACAGTAAGGCGATAGAGGTACGCTTGGTTTGTCGCAGGCATACGAAGTCTTGGAAAATATACATATATTTGTTGCTTGATTAACCACCGCAGTGCTATTTGTGGTCGCGATCGTTGAATCGTTTGCCTGATCGTTACATGGATGTCCATGTGGCTGGTTGTGTGGACCGACATTTTGGGGGCGTTCTTGTCTTCTTTTTTTTGCCTCGTTTTGGAGTAACGAGTCGGGGCCGAAAGCCTTGTGATACTTGAGCATAGCGCGCAATTTTGGATAGTCTGGGTTATCGGGGTAGTTACGGAACGAATATATATCACCAAACATTTCGTCTTCAGTACGCTGAGCTTGTATGAATTTGAGACGCTTCTCTTTCAACAAGTATTGTATGTGACTATATTGTTCAATGTACAGACGCCTTAAACGGATCATTTTGTCTCTCAGAGTTCTCAAAATCTCCTCTTCTGTATATACTGATGCATTGCGAAATAGGTCGTAAGAATTGTCGACAGATTCTGTATCTGAGTCTGCATTATTATGTCTTGTGGCGATTTCCTCGGCCGTTGGTGGATCCAAAGGTTCGAGATCTTCCTTGAGGCGTTTGTTGTTGAAATTTCTAAGAATATCTATGAGCTTGGAACTTGGCGCGGCCGTCCCGTCGCCCTGGGGCTTCCAATATGTGTTAATACTCTCTACCACCGTGCCATCTTCTTGAGGTTGCTTCTTGTGATGGGCTAAATTTTCGAGTAATATTCTCTTGGCGTCTTTGAGATCATTGGTTGCGTTGAAATGACCATTCATGTTAGGGTATTGAGGTGGAGCGTTCAACATGAGTGCTTTGTGATAATGGCAGAGGGGCGAAGCTCTTCGGTCAACTTTATGAGCGGCCCTTGGACAACGTCGTCCTGTAGTTGGATGAATGAATGTACATTGACGATAGGGGGCTGTTTTATCGTTCATTATATGATCAATACAATACTTGTGTCCTTCCAATCTATTGTTCAGGCATATTTTATGTAGATAGGCACAGAAGGGTCGTTCCATGGCTGCAGCGATCATGGACTTTGAGGGTCGACCCCTTCTGCCTGTTGGGACCCTTTCACGGGCCCGGATAGAGTTCTGCCCGCTGGACATTTTGGGTGGCCAATTTGACGTATAGGGAGAATTTATCGCTCAATAGTAGCAGGTATAACTATCAATAACAGGAAGAAGAGAATTTTAATGGATAATCGAAAAAATACATTTGTAAAATGTTTAAATTAGATAACTTATCAGCTGAAGTGTAGTTGAGTTTCTGTGGGATGGCGCCATTAAAAACGCGTCACATCATGAACATGCCTGCTGTGCATTTTCGTGTATGAAAGTTCCTCGCCATCGCTCTGTGCAGTACGCACAGCGCGCGCCTCGGTCTGCACGAACCTTGTATGACTCCACATCAGCAGCTCTTACAACTAAATCCTCGATACGGCCGGGTAGGCTAACGTTCAATGGAATCTCTTGTCGGCCAGTCTGCTAGATTTCACCCAATCGATCTAGACGCGAGGTAGACCCATGGGATCCCATTTTGATAACGCACGAGGAAGAAAGAGAGCCGCTCGAGTCTATCCTCTTGAGCATCGAGGGTGCTCCCGAGCTGCCAGCGGCAGTGTTAGACTGCACACTTGAATCATCCAAGCTCGCGGATCTATTAATGAGCAACTGATTCAGGCTCCCCCTCCGTTGGAGATGGGGCGCCATACGTCTGCCATGCATCTGGAGATTTGCTACGTGTCGAGCTGTAGGCCGAGGATGCAAATCGGTAGCCAGTGAGGCGGTTCTAGGGCGATAGGTAGTTGGAACTGGTTGATTATTGCTCAGGCCAGTTTGAGTGACTGCTTCACCGGAAACCATCGGCATCGGGGCGTCTTGTCCTCTGAATTCGTGCGTGCGTGGGTCTTCAACAAACGGTTCAGCTTGTGAGCCCGGATTATCGACAAAGAACAGTTTCCTATTCAATAGGTGTCTCTTGAGCCTCCTGGCATAGGGCAACTGTTCGACGAGGGAGCTCAGTGCAGACGACGCGCCACCTTGTCCATGGTGGCCAAAGATGCTGGCCAAATATTCCGAATCAAATGAGCAACGCCTGCTGGCAGGCAATGAGGGGGCTGGAGGTGCCGATGGGGCTGTTTGGAGAGGCGGCGGCGAGGGAGAGGGCATTGAAGGCGGCGGCCCCAGAGGACTGGGTAGGAGTGTTTGGTGGCGGTGATTGGGGTCGAATTGGGACCCGACCATGATGAGGCGTAGTTTCTCGAGATCGTGTTCGCTATTCCTCAAGAGCCGCTCGTGTTCATTGGCCTCCTCTCTTTCAAGCTGCTCCCTAAGTTCCCGTTTGAGCTCCAGATGCTCGTTGATCTTGCTCGCAATTGCAGACACTATTTCGCGCATTATCAATGGATCCAAATTTTCGGCAACCATATAGAATAGGAACCAATCGCCCACATCACAATGGCGACAGATCAGTCTTATATCGCGCTCGCTGGAAAGCTTACAACGCGATATGAGACCCTTGCAGCGTACACTTTCCGAGATTATTGCCAACAGGCGATAGATTATGACCAATATTGTTAGAATGGTCAAAATTATGAACCAAAACCATAGGGCAATGTAGATTTTTTCATTGATTATATTGAGGGGCAACAGGCATAAGGCGTCGTGTTTCTGCACGTCGCCCGATGAGCCAAAATCGTAATAGGTGCACTTGGTCATGCGGGGAAAAACAAAGGTCATAGGATCCACTTGTTGCTTGGCTCTGCTGTTGGCTGGAATCTGTTTACCCGAATTGTGCTGGCGCTGATGGTTATCATAGACGAGGTAATTATTGTTTCCATTTGAATTTTCGGTTGCAGTTAGTGAGAATGTGCTCAGCAGGTTTGTTGATGGGCCCGCCGTCTTGGTGGCGTTGCTCAGCTCGGACGTGTAAGCCGATTGGATTGTGAATGTCTTTTGCTGGCCGGACATACTTGGTGATGGGGAGGACAGTGAGATGGCTGATTGGATGGAATCAATGAGTGGGCTTGTTACGGTGGCGGAATATTGCATAACTTCAATTCCATAGCGCAAAAACTGTCCATCGAAAAACTTGTTCGTTGCCCATAATTGGCCAAACAAATTGATGAGACATATGAACTCGCATAGGAAATATTTGAACGCATAACGTTTATGACAACCCAGATGATCATGAATGTATTCGACAACTATGTTCTTCTTCTTCAGCCTCTCTTGTTCATTCAAAACTGCAACACGCAAACCACCAGTGATTGCCTTGATGAGCCCATTTTCCCATAGTTTCCACAAATAATATGGCAAATGAAATAATAAACCTTGCACAAATAACACTATACCAACCCATTGATAGTAGGCGTAGACCCTAACCTCGCGGCCGGCCGTATTATCTATGCATGGATAGGGTACATCCACGCCATAGGTTTGCCCATTGCAGGCTTGTGGTACAGTGAAAGTTGATTGCACCCAGCAGTATGAATTCAGTAAAGAATCCGGTATTTTATCAGTTGAATGGCATTCTATTGGTTGGCCAACATATTGACGAGCCGTAATGATAAGACTGAATGAGACTAACAATGTTGACGTAAAGAACCAATGGCAACGAAATATCGCATTATCAATATTGATGTTTCTCCGTTTCACAACAAGACGAAGGCCGCTGAATATGTCCAGCATCTTCTCGTTCCTTCACGGATAACTAACTTGTTTCTATTCCTATTTCCTAGTACTTGACTTGCTTTATAAGAGAGATGCAATCAAACATTCACGCAGCTTGATGGTGCCTCAGTGACACTCTTCTTGGGCTCCTCAACTTGGGATGAGCTTGACTAATCAATCGTTTTTGTTCGCCGGACGATTGTCGTGATGGCAGTTTTTGATGACTAGTTTGGATATCACCTCCACCACTGCTTGAAAGTTTGCGTTTGCGTCTTCTTGACTGAGGTCGGTCGCTGATTTTGCTGCTAAGCTGGCGCCTGAGTGCCAGTCGCTTTGATACTCTTCTCGGGCACCTCGTCACTTTCAAGTGCTCCCCTTGGGCTTCCGACAATTTGTTGCCACCTAGAATGATCAAGAACAAAAATTCACTTGTATCTAGAGAGCAGAGACAGTATGTTGGACTGGACTGTTCTTCTTCGGAACCTTTCATCTCTCTAGATCAGCCTGACTCTCTCAGCTTCCGGCCGTAAGGAGTCGACATTTAAAGGATTGGCAGTGGACTAGTTGAAAGAAAACGGCCAATGACTGGAGGGAGCGTGTGAAGGAACAATCATTTAGATCTGAAGACGCTATTTTGGTGTCTCGCCTGCTCTCTCACTTCTTGGGCCTCTGAACTTGAATCGGAGCAAGTTTTATCATCATTTCAGTAAACTCTAAGTCGCCTATGAGCTCCACTCGTTTGCTCCACTCGGAATTGGGAATTAGGTCAAAGGTGGCCTGAACAGAAGTTAGCCAGTTGTGAGCCACTTGGATAAATGTAACATTGAGTTGTTGTTCATTTAGGGAAAAAAGAGTTACTCTTAATGGAAGGGGACTGTTTGGGGGGACAATTGACAGAAGAGAAAAACAGAGCAGAGTTGCTGCAAGACATAGAACAGTCTCGGATGTAAACTCGCTCGTTCGTTCATAAATCAGCAAATGCTAAGGCCCTAGGCGAGCTAGCCACAAACACATATCCTAGCCTGACTTCCTAGTTCTTGTGAGGAGCCTTTGTGCCTGTGAGCGCCAGCAAGTCATGCGCAGTGGACTCGCAAGCGTTTCCAGTTCAACCCCATTGGGGCCCCATTCCCTCATGGAGCCCCACAGGAGACAACAAGCCCGTTGGAAGACAGAGTCTCCCAACTCTCTCTCTCTCTCTCTCTCTCTCTCTCGGGAGGCGGCATTTGCACGACGATGGATACCTTAGTGCAATGGTGTTCATGATTGAGTCAGGCACTAATTTCGAGAGACTGCGAATCACCTTAATGGAAGCGGGCCACCCAGTTCGGCCATCGTATGGTGGCATATTTTCACTTAAAGGGAGCGGCCGAATCTCCGTCTGGTTAGAGAGGACCAGTCTTGACGAGGCTGAAATGTCGAACGCTAAGGTGACACAGAAATGGGGGCCTCTACCTGGTGGACAGAGGTGCCCTACGGCAGCCCCAAGCAATCGCCCATGGCAAAGAACCTCCATCTGGTGACACATATCGAGGGCGCGCCCAATTTCCTCATCCATGAAGTTTGGCCAGACTGCTAATTGGGTCTCTCTCTCTACAACTTCCGACATAATGTTCCAGCTTTCAGGTGAGAGGGACAGCATCTGGTGGGGAATGATTGGGGTGGATTGCAGAAAGTGGTCCAGATGAGTGAGTTTCGATTGCAGTATTCGCGTGTCCCCTTTTGGAACACATCTGTGTCGTTGCTCTCCCGTTGTGGTGCAAAGCGGAGGAAAAAAGCCCTTTCCACCATCTAAAAGTCGTCCATTGAGCTTTCTGGAAATCTAACTGTAAGGCTAAATTCGGGCGAATCGGAAAAAGAACACGGCGGTCAAAAGGCGGAAACACAACTTGCCCGCAGGCTCGGCCCACTCCTGGAGCCTCGGCATCGCGTGTAGACTGAACGTAGACGTGAGGTAGAGGGGCATGCAAGCGGATGAGAGAGGCCACTGAGATATACTAGGCTGAGGGTGGGCGAACAATGGCCCAGTGGGCACTGGTGCGAGCGTGAGACAATGGGCCGCTCGTGGTGGGTGGCGGGCGGTGGGCGACAAGCTGTGGCTGGCAGACCCAGTGACCGAGTTCGAAGAACTCTCACTGAAGAGTTCAAGCAACTCACCCGAACCATAACTAGGCCATCGAGCCTCTCGTGCGAGCGCGACACTGTTCAATGGTGAGCGCCTAGCATAGCTAACGCCTTGCCAGAATTAACTTGCGGAAGCTGACTGGGCTCTGGCAAGCGCGCTAGGCAAGCACGCACACTTCCCGCACAGCTTCGGCCAGCGAGCTAGTGAGTCTGCGCACTAGCACTAGAAAACTTGCCGCCTTCATCTAGCTATCTGTGCAGCTCGCCAGTTCTCGTCTATTTGCTCAGCTGGCCAACCAGCTGAGCCAGTGGACCACCGCCAGGCGGATGCACTAATCTGGACTCCACTGAACTCGTGCCGAGGCGAATGTACTCAAGAATGTGGGTGAAGTACGAGGTCGAGCGAATGAGTTGGCCTGGTATCCGATTGGTGATTTTTATTCCCTGAAAATGGGACCAGAACAAGCCTTCGTTGAACTCTTGTTGGGCCGCGAAGCAGATTGGGTTCATGTAATGCGATTCTGTCAAGCGCTCCCACTGCTCGATGGGAATAGAATCAGGTGTTCAGTCTTGTTGTGTCAACCATCGCATTCTAGTTTGGGATCCTTCAGACACAAGCGAGCATCTGATCGCTGTTGAGTTTCGTGCCTGAGTTGTGAGGGTAGATTACATTAGAGACAAAGGAGTGATACTACCACGGCAGGTTGGAAAGGTGCATAGCTGCCGCGGCACTTGGCCTTCTCGCTACTTTTTCTGTGACCAAAAAGGGTGTCGAAATCGATAAATGTCGGCGGAAAGCTGTCGCCGGCTCGCAAAGGAGCTTCATGTGGCCAATAATTTTGCCTGACTGGCAATTGGTCCCCGTGAGACAGTTGACGAGACATCAAATCCATCAAGACAGTTTTCGCTTGAAGAATAGTCTTGATGAAAACAATGAAATACGATAAGGCCCTTTCGCGCATGCAAATCAGTACTTTAGTCAGACAAGATAATCTCCAATTGATCGAGAGCCCAACGCGATTGAGAGCAAACTACCTCGCGCGCCCTATGTACAGATTGAGCGCGAACATTGTGGCAAATCCGTTTCAAGCATACGTCCAAGTTCTGCAATCTCCCAAGATCGAGGTTTCGAGAGATTGTTCAAGCTATTGCGTAATTCCCAATAGCTTGTCCGAACAACCACTATACGAATTAGCTTCGGCGCTGAAGATATCGATTGTCAGCGATTGCTTGTCAAAGACAGTCAAGATTAAGGGACGCAGAATTTGTGTTGACGATAGAGTCCACAAGTTTATTTGTTGACTATGTTTTTAACACATGATAGCATGAGTATCTGAGATTGCTAGAGACAAAGTTCGCAGGATCCTAACAGAGTCTAACACCTTGACGAGCCAGCATCTAAGATTGGTTGCCTCCAGTTTGCTTATCGGCGTTAGCGTGTTCCTGACCTTTTTGCTGATCCTCGATCGCCTTCTTCTTTTCTACCTCGATCGGTATGGATCTCTCGTTACTCTGGATTGGCTTGTTCAGAGGCAGATCAATGAGCAACTCATTGTCCTGCGTCACTTTGGATCTTATTTCTTCGACTTTACAGTCCTCCGGAATTTTGAACCAGCGCTTGAAGTGGCTCTTCTTGTAGGAATCCTTGCCGGAAGACTCACTTTCTGCCTCAATCACCAAATTGTCATCCACCAGCCTTATCTTGAGATCCTCTGGCTTGTAATCGGCAACGTCGAGTGCTAGCTGCAATCCTCCGGTCTCTGTTCGTCTCACCTCAGCAATGTCGGATCGGCTGCTTCTTTTTGCCCGATCTCCCTCAAGTCTGCTGGTGATTTCATCTAGGGCCTCTATCTCTTCGAAGAGGTCTTGCATTCGGTTCATTTGGTTTATCATCTGACGACTCATATCTTCCATGACACTCACTGGAGACTCATAAGCTGGCAAAGTGCGCCTAACTTTTCTCAGAGGCCACTCTTCGAAGAGGAGATCGTCCTCCAGTCTTCTGATGGCCCTGGATAGTGGTCTTGGACTTCGCATTAGTGATCTTAGAATGACCGACATTTTTGCTTGATGTGATCTTCTTACTGTGCTCTTTAGTCTTGGACGAAGCTATACTCGTGGTTGGGTTCGGTTGCAGATTGATGAGAGTTTTCGGAAATGGTTTGCTGTTCGATAAGGGTCGTTTTTTGCTTTTTGCTCTTGAGGTTTACTCTTCGCCGTCTCAAGTTCAACTGATGGCCCCAAACTGCAGATCGCGCAGCTTAAGTATTGAGCGCGGAAATTACGTGAAACTGCTCGAAGTCTCGCAAGCTTCTCTAAGGCATTTTTCGTGCATGATTTCTTCGCACATTCGCGAATTTTCCTGCAGTTTCGCGAAAGTTTCTTTCGCGACACGGAACCATCTCCATTGTTTGTCTAAGATGAAGATCTTAAAATGTGCACCTGTTGCCAGATTTGTACCAATATTGAGAAATAATTCCTCAAGAATATCATAGTTTATATTCCACTGGTATGTTCGAGGACTATTTTGGAAAATATGACGCTTTCGTCAGGTCGAACCCACGATTGAGCGCTGAAATCGAGGCAATTGTCAGGTGGTCCTCGTATCTCATTGCGACGAAAAAATCACCTGTTTTAGGAGAACTTCTCTCCTCTGGCGCAAATTTATTGCAATTATGTAATGACATAATACTCAGACAGGCAAACTCAGAGCTTAAGTTAAACCTTTTTAGTTGTGTTACACAGCTCAAGACATTCCTATCGGTTATCCAAAGTCTAGAACTCTTGGCAGAAATCTATGCTCGTGATACCTATGGGAACACAGGTAAATGGGTTATTATTACAGTCATTCAAATAACAAAAGCCACTATAAAACTCGTACTACTGCTCATCTATGATGACGGAATCTCTCAGAGTCAATCAATCGTACCTTTGGATAGACTCCACTACTCTGAGATTGCGAAGTTGCAAGAACGCTTCGACAAGAATGACCACCCCGAACATAGCATAGATCCAGAGGATCCTAGTTCGGGTGAACCGTCCAAAACCATAGTTCTCAAGTCCAGCGGTCGACGTCTGAGATCAATCACCGAGTCTCCTCCAAAGAATGGCAGATTCATTGGTGCAAACGAAACGGCGGCGGAGCCGCCGAACCCGTTCACTGAACTCCAGAAGAAACGTCTGAAACTACTCCTAGAACGTTACAAGGAACAAAGGTCTGCATGCCTGACGGAGAAACAACTCTACGGAGAGCTCTTACATATAACGAGGCCGGTAGCCCACCTAGCATTGATGGGGGCCTTGGGAACAAAATCTTGGATCGCTTATCTCACTTCACTATTTATGGATGTCTCGAGCATATATCTAGTGAGATCCCCATTACCGCTAGCCGAATCCTCGCATGCAATGGTGCCCTCACCGCAAATCCCAGAAAGGTATCAGTTCAACGTGAATGAGAGGATGGAGCTCGGTCAGAGGGCATCCTCCCTACTTTTGTATTTGCTCAGGTCACCTTTCTTTGACGATTATACAAAGCAGAGGGCGCTAGAGGGTCTGGCAACCACAGCAGAAAACATTCCACTCCTGGGGCAATTCATAGCTACATTCATCAATTACATTCCGGATTGGCAAAAAGATTATTTCAGAGTTTGGAGCGTCTAATAATGGTATAGGCTCATCACTTCAATCCTTAATAAATAATCTCTCTAGCATGCGTAGGCGACATGAAATTTCGCGCTAAATATAATGATTTGTTTTAATGATAAATTACGTAGTGTTTAAACCCTGACGCGAGCGAACGGCGTTGCCGCTGTCTGCTGAAGGTTTGGGATTTTATCAAAACCCATCTCCGCCAACATTTCCTGTGACTCTGGATCTACCTCGATTGGGTCTATGTCGATGGCAGAGACCTAACGGAAAGAGAATGAGAAGGGGAACTCTATGTTAGACTGATGCCTGACAGAGATTTTTACAAGGCTACAGGGTCACTAGGTGAAAACAAAACTTACCTCTGGTACAAAATTATCCCTTCTTTCACGCTCTTCCTCTTGTAGGCGGATCGATATGCCACGCACTGGGCCTTTTTGAATTCTCTTCATGAGATGGGTGACATAACCAGCTACTTTATTCCTCAACCTCTTTGTGGGTATTGTTGCTATCTCATCGCAAATTCTCTTATTGGTGTGGAAGTCAAGTGTGAGTCTGGTGTAGTACTTTTCGATCATAATCTTCGACGCTTTCTTGATGGTTTTTGTTCTCACGCGACCCTGTGGCGAATTTCCATTTCAAAGTTGAGAAGGGATGCATGTCAATAATTATTGTTTCATAAGGAGGTTAGAGAAGTGACATGAGCCCGAGGAGATGATACTAACCATTTTGTAAGGATTAGACCGTCTTCAGCCGACTACCGAATTGAATGTAGCTTGAGAAGCAGGATAACAATAGGATGCTTGTAGAGTCCGTTCAAGAAAAATATCGGGCTAATAATATGCGACGGTAGCTAAAGAATAGATCTTGCCAGGGAACCTCAATTAACCAGTTTTATATGGATTGCATGGTTTTGGACGGCAGCGCGGCCACGGCATGATTGTTGCCAGCTTGCAATGTTGAGCGTAGTGCAGCTGCGCGCATGGTGCATACAAGAGACCGCGGAAGTTTTTGGCCGGCCAGGTGGCGCGTAGATTCAAATAGAGAATAACTGTGGCAGGCAGCGGACACACTCACTGCAGGAACAGTATTTGCCTGCCGAACTTGCTCCCCCTAACCCCCAAGCTCGATTTGCATGACTACGGAATGATTAAGCAATTTAATCATACCCCATGCAGCGAGTGGGGTAAGCCTTCTCATTTTGATTGATTTTCCATATTCTGGAGGTCGAGTCAAATGAACTCCTCTGTATCAATCGTAGAAAAGACTATTATGGTCTGTGGCGACAGAAATTCAAACTTGAATTTTCTGTCCATATTGCTTTTGCCATTGAAAATGAACCTTTGTTCGAGATCAATCTTTCAAGATCACTCTATCGGTGAATGGCCGGACAGTGATATTTTGAATAATCGAATCATTTGAATGTCACATCGATCGCCTGGACACATGAGGGACTATTGGTTCTTCATTGAGTTATTCAAACAGAAAGAAAAAAAATGTCAACATCAAGTCTACACGCGGGGGCCACGACGGCGGCATGACCACCCCAGCAAGTCTGAATCTATGGCGAAGAAGATCAAACAGTAGCTTGGAGACTGGCACTAGGGGCAGGAGTCCATATCCATAATGCATTATACTCTGTTGCTGGTGGAGGAGGAATTTTGATTCCGAGTGAGATCGTGTCTCGTCGCCTTTGACGCTCGGTTGGGGATGTGCGTGACTCATTTGGGCAATCATCTTGCCTGGCGGCTCAATGTTGAGGATAACCATAATGTCGGCTCTGCCTCGTTTAATTATCTTCCATAGAGTCCCCGGATACTATAGAGTAGGAGTACCGTGGCCAGAATTAAGTGAGAGTGTTGAGAGCGGCCAAGATATATAGTCCATTCGAAAACTAGTCCTAGCCCATAAGTGTCCGTCGTGGCACAAGAGATGTTATTAGTTCGAAGAGAAATTTAGATTGTGTAAATACGCCTGTGGAGCCAAGAAGTTCCCTGCGAAAAACGTGCCTGTTGATCAATCTGGCACCCTTCCTATCCAAGCGGTAGAAGCAATGTTTATCGATTAGACATTTGAGGGATGTCGCGTTGAATAAGTCTCCCGGCTCGTTATGCAAGCTCTTTGTCGTTGTTACCACAAAAGGACCAACAACATCAAAGGCAAGCTAGATCCCTTACAACCGGAGAGTACTAGATGTCTGTGGTGCAAACAAGCTACAAGACTGGCTTGTGGGAATATCTTGATACGACGAGAGAGATGACTGTTGGTGGCGGATTTAGGTTCCAGGGGGGAAAGGGGAGAGAGCCAAGGACTAGCTCGTAAATTGTTTTGCTCTGTTGGAGCAATCTCAACATCCATGAATCCAACGAGTGCCATAATCAAATAATTGTACACGTCTTGTAATTATAATAATTAGAGCAGGCAGGCGCAACCGCAAACGCTCCTACTCGTCGACAAATCATACACGCCTCTCCCACTTCGAGTCATAGAAATTGGGATCTCCTGGTGTGTGCTTGGCATTTCCTCCCTACTTATAGCATTACTGTAACTGTCTACTCGTCCATCTAGACATTTAAGTTTCCGTCCGAGTGAATTTTTCATTCACTTGAGAATCGATATCGAAACAGTGTTCGAGACAACCCAAAACTTAAGACTTGGAGACTAGTTGAAGCGAGCTCGCAGAAGCTTTGACCAAGAGAAGATAATTCAGTTTCAAATAGATAGCCTCTCTTACAAGAGATATTTGTCGTGTCAATCGCTGATTCACTCCTGCTCGAAGATTCATTGATAGATCGGGCAAAGGAAGAGCATAAAGCCGATATAAAGGGATAAATAGGTTTGAAATCCATTCGTCAAGGGTAAAGATTGTATCGAAGTAAAATTTATCAGTTAGCATAATTACATGGTTCGCGATTCGATTGGCCACCCTGATACTCAACTTGGGATCAATGTGAAAACTATGCCCCACCGCTATAGACCACATTGAGTGACATTCAAAAGTTACTTTCAAAACCGGAAGTAGATTAGTTTTAGTCTGAGCACAGTGAGAGTTTTGCATCGTAAAACCACTCAGAATCTCGAACTCGATTCCAGAGACAAAGAAAGAGAAGAATATTGAGATTAAGTGATCAGCAAAAATGTCGGCCAGAAATTATCTCAAGAATCATTCGTCAGTAGAGAGCCTAGCTCCAAACTACGAATACAATCAAACACTACGGACGAGAAGTCTAATACGATTAAATGGATCAAACAATTTCACCGCCCAATTGAAAGCAAGAACTATATCCTTAGCGATTATTTTCTACATTATCATATCTATTAATCAATCGTACATGACAAATATGATTGGAGGCAACCTCCACAGATTCAGATCAAATAGTGAAATTGATCATGATATCAGAAGAAATAATGTTGATGGATCAGCTATTAAATCGGCGGCATCTATGGAAAAATCTATCTTCACTCTAGCAGCAGCCTCAATCGCCCCACCCTCTGCTGGCGGAAACGCTCGCTCAACAGCCCATCGAGTGCCCCCGATGAACGGAAGTATCTTTGGCAAGCGTTCAGTTGGAGGCTCAGTCAAGAGGACTAGACCGCAACCTCGAATGTCTGGAGTGTCTGGTCCGTTAGGGGAGCCAACAAGTGTTTCTGATCGTGATGGCGGTGCAGATCATTATTCAAATATGATAACGGAAATTATTGATAGCTTTCTCGCTAAGAATGATCAAAGTAAGTAGACAATCCACATGTTGATGATTAGAAGCTCACTGTTGAGACGGAGCTAACTACTGTCAGTGGCCCTCATTATCTGATTGTTTGTGCTCAATTAACACACACACAAACAATAATCACAGTTCCAAATCATCTAACCAGTCGTCTCTCATTTGAATTTCATATGCTTCACGTCATGTATCCACAGATAATCCACAGGAAGCTAGCAAGGCTTTTTGTCGAATGGTCATTTATGAATGCGGCCAATTGCTAAACTATCGAGTGTATCCAAAACCAATCAAGTCAAAGGCCTTCAGATGAGATGGTAGAGATTTTTGCTCTACGCCTGGCAGGAAAGCTTAAGGTGTAAAAAGGTCTATGATTGATGATAGACGAGGCTAGACAAAATATGTCCAAGACCGAGTCTGCTAAGTCGCACACAAAGAGATAAGAAAACAATAAAGTATTTGTTCTTGATCACGTTTAGTTCTAGCGATATGGAGTATACAATTATCTCGCTCTCTATTCAAACATCTATATCACATAGACCATAGTATATTACAGCTCATTGTTCGTCTTCCATTCATCTTGAGAACGGATATTATGGTGAGCATAATTGGAACTATCTGTGTCGTGAAAACCTATCATCGCATCATTGAGCTCATAGATCACCAAGATGATCTTGTGATAAGACAAAGGAAAATCATATAAAGACATTGAACTAACAGCTGAGGCCGTCTGCAACATTCCTCACCACCTTGGCAGCCCCACAAGCTGCTATATGAAAGTGCTGCTGTGAAAGTCAGATGGGTCGAGCCAATTGGATAACTATATTTTCGCAGATATAATCCAAAGTTTAGCAAGTTCCATCATGACTAGAAAAAGTCGGATCCACGAAGTTTGTTACTATGAGAGAAATCCGTTTGCGTAAGTGTATTCTCCCTATTGTTCGACAAATAATGGGGCGGAATGAAGAAGGTGGAGCATACGAGTTGATTTAACTCAATTTGGCCGCAAAACATTGTGCGGGATACTAAACAACAAGCCGCAACTGCCAGCTGTCAAGGAGTCTCCCGGCAGGCCAGCTGGAGAGTTTCAAGGCGAGGCACTAGCACTTCAATTGAGACAATGGTATCATCAACTCAATTGCCACAGATTTCAAGATGACATGGAGCCGACAAGAAATTCGCGTTCCCGAACAAAAATCGAGCTTATTTTCAAAGGATCAAAGATACACGTATCTTACACCAAATCGAAGTACCCACAGAGCTTGTGGCCCAAGGCTGAGGGCCGTATGACTTATAGATTCACGCGGAGCAACTCGTGCTTATTGTCCCCTCAATCGAAAAGTCAATCTTTATGAGATGGCACAATTTGGTGCTTTTCCTCTCGACGACTCTTGAGCCTTTCCTCACGATGGGAGTTCTGATCTCTTGCCACGGATATCTTGCAAGTTATATCATTCAGGATTGCTTCGATAGCTCCTTGCTCGTACCTGTAACATAAGAATCCTACAAGTAGGCCTATGGCGAACAAGAATGATGCTGCCACCCACATGAAAACAATCGTTGAGATGGGTAATAATTCATTGATCAACGCATAATAGGTAGCTGTAGGTAATGTTATGATGAACATGAACAGAACGAGATAGAACGTCTGTGTCTTTGACTTCCTATTATATCGGTAATATTGCATCAAAAGATCTTGGGTTTCCTCCATAACTTGTAAGTTGCAATCTTGATACGATAAATTAACTTGCGTCTCCTCAGGTACCCATTTATTGGTGGTCTCTTCAATCTGCCCCGCTTCGTTGATTGGGACATTAGATTCCAAGATCGATGCGAGTGGACGACTATGCTCCATAGAGTTTCTCTTACTTTGGAAACTATTGTAACTATCACTATCACTTCGGATACAGTTCTTCTGCATCAAATCATGGCTTACATCACATATTTTTAATTCAACCATCACAGGCTCGTGATCACTCAACGAACAGTCAAGTGACGGGTCTTTGCTTTCAGAAGCTATCTTATCGACAACACAATGTCCGTGTGTCAATAAGCTACACAGGATGAAATCGATCCTCTTCATTGGAGATTTCTTGGCCCTCTTCGATCGAAAACAATCGCCACCCTCGCCGATATACTTTTTTGATGACTCTATGGGTGGTACGGTAGATTGTTCGTTGGAGTCGAAGCCATCTTTTGCGGTCTGTAGTTTGGCGCTATCCTTCGCCAAAACATGTCGCTCCGAAGCGGACTTGTTTGTTAGACTGTGCGGTTTGTAGCCAAATATATTCGGGGTGAAAGAATTTCTTGGATGACAATAGGTTATATCCTCGTCATCTGTATCACTATCGAACAAAACTTGAGCTATCCTATTCTTATATCCTTCAATTGTTTCGAGCAATATATTATCTCCGAATTTGTTCTGAAGAAAACTAATCCCATTGTTTCGTCTGTCCTCGTCGATTTCACCCAAATCATTTAGCTTCTTTTTGAGCCTATGACGATGAATGATATTGGAAGTAGACTGACTAAATTTTGATGCCTTAAAGCAATCAGTGAGGCCAGCCATTGTTGTTAGAATCTTGTAGGGAAGTTCTGACGACGTAGAATTCATGTCGCCCGCGACTATGAGGAGGTCTTTTCCATTTGTTTTGCGATTGCATGCTGTGTCACTAATGAAGGTGATGAACCTGGCAAGCTGGTATGATTGGCAAACTCGGTGAACAGAATATTGATCGTGAACAGGCTCGTTCTCTTTATAATAGGCGTGTGTATGTGTAGAGAATAGATGTAAGGAAAGACCCTCAAAATCGACTCTAACGTATGCGATGCCTTTACCTGCAAACCAATCTCCGTGCCATGGATAGAAAGGAGAGCCGTTGAGAGAATATGGCTCGAAATGGATAACTCTTGGTAGCCATCTGCTCAGTATCACAATACCACTACTACCTAAGACGCTTCCAGATCTGAACAAATGAGCAAATCGATAGATGTCCTTTGTCCCATTTCTGATAGCGTCAAAGTCAGCTGTCACCCATACCTCTTGCAAGAATACGATATCGCAGTTGTTTTCGCGCAAATATCTCACAATACCTGCCATCCGTTGTCTCCTTTTCTTGGCACCTAGCCATAGGCCCCAACAATTTAGAGTTAGGACCCTGATAGTGAACTCTTCATCATGATTTGGAGCCTTATATTGCTGAATTACTGACTGGGATATAATGTCTCTGGTGTAGCTACTGCTGCTGCTAACATTATTATTGTTGTTACTCTCGTGAGGACTAGCATTGTGGGACATCTTTGAGCTGCCTATTGACTATGATCTCATTGATATCAAGAGGGTAGTTTTGATTGTAGTTATATGCTGGGGAGACATCCGCTTCATGAATCATGGACATAAATAAAAATAGATAAATACTTCAACTAATAATCAGACTTGGAATCTAAAGAGAATTTCTACATTCTCAACGCTTGATCGTGCACCAGATGACGATGCTAGCATGGGTTACAACATCCCATCTTAGTGACAGATGGATTAATCTGGCGGATCTCTAGTGGCTGAGACAGTGTCGACAAAAGGAGACCAATTTTTCAATTTCGGGCAGCGAGCAAACTGCGCATCGCATTTTTCGTTCTCTTCACTCGTACATCAACAAAAGAACGCACAAATCGTACAATAGACTCACTACGCATCCTTAGTCGACCCTCACTATGGGGTGTCATCATTTTCAAATGACATGTCCGCTTCCGATCAACTGTGGCTGAAAGTTACAATCCTTTGCACAAGTTAACAACAATCTAGCACGATCAATGTTAAGAGGACCCTCTGACTCGCTTAGGGACCTGGAAACAATTTCCAGCTCTTTTGTGACAAAGCGGGCCGAAATTGTCAATGGTACTAGTTCGAAGGATATTGAAATGGTACTAGTTCAGATGTTGTATCTTTGTCTGATCTGTTTGTCTATTGATTAGTTGTCCCCATTATTTGGTGAGCAAACAAACATCATTTTGCGGTAAAATCGACATTGGCGGTCTTTCAAAGCGGGGGGCAAACCTGCTTGTAATAAAAGGACAGCACAGCACCTGTTGTCCGACCGATTTAATTGGTGCACTCGCATCAAATGATTTGCTTTCCACGACAAAAGCCTGGCCCAACAGATGGCTTGGAACGACCGTTGGAAACTTTTTAATTTCATCAGTTTCCTCGAACTGACGATTGCTCATCAATTTTTCTGCCCCCTAAGGACAGCCGGTATGACACAGTGACAGAAAGAATTAGATTCGAGGCGCTAATTAATTTTTGAGCCTGGGCACGAGGGCATCTTATAAAAATTTGTTACGATCTAGCGACATCCAGAAACCAGGCCACCTGGATTGGTCATTAGAGTCAATTTATACAGAGGAGACTAATGGTTCTAAAGTAACGGGGGGTCCCACTATTATGAGCCCAGTCTGACTGCGCAAATTTATGCTGATTTCGGCTTGATCCCATACATTTATGTTATATATGGAAAAAATAAGATCAAGAAATCATCCACCCAAACCCTGCACAGTGCAGAGGCAGTTTTTATTAGTTAGTTGATGATTTACTGAGCAAATCACAAAAGGAGCCATTTCTTTTGGCCGCCAAGCACTGAGGTGTGTCGAAGTCTACCATTCTACCTGCATCAAGCACCATAACACGATCGCAATCGAGGATTGTTCCCATACGGTGAGCGATCGTTATGACTGTGCAGCATTTGAACTCTCGCCTTATGGTGGCTTGAATTAGCGCGTCCGTGCTCGGGTCAACATTTGCCGTCGCTTCATCCATGACTATCAATCTATTTCGACGAAGCAAAACACGAGCGAGGCAAATTAATTGCTTTTGTCCGGTCGAGAGTCCACCACGCCCTATATCGTAACTCAATTGTCCAGGTAAATTGATGATTGTCTCACGTAAGTTTGCCTTGTCCAATGCCGACCAAAGTTGAACATCATCATAAGCCTTCATCGGATCAAGATTCTCCCTAATCGAGTCGGAGAACAGTACAGGGCTTTGGGGAATAATACCAATAGAGCTCCTGAGTTCAATCAGATTCAAAGTCTTGATGTCGACACCGTCAAGCAGAATCGCTCCATCATACTCATAGAGGCGAAGTAAAGTTGTTATTATGGACGATTTTCCTGCACCTGTTCTTCCTATTATGCCTATCTTTTCACCTGGTTGCACTTTGAAACTGATATTTCGCAACACTGGCTTACCGGAATCGCGGCTATAATAAAGGTCTACGTTGCGAAATTCCAGACATCCTCTCGTCGGCCAGAAAGATCCGAGGCCCTTTGTGAGGGCATTATAAGGTCGTCGCAGTCCCCTTTTGGAAGTGGGTTCTTCTTGAGGTAAATTGCAATATTCAATGACCCGTTCAACACTAGTCATGAGCGACTCTGTTTCAGTCAATTTCATCACGCCATGTTGAGTTAAACCACTCAAAAGCATGGCACTAGTTATTACAAGTCCAGCAGATGGGCCGCTCATGGACGAAGCGACTGCTGTAATGGCAATCAAACCGATGTAGCTAGCGTTGAGTAAATCTAAAATGACGGCCATCGAACGATTGCAGCCCAGTTTCAGAACAAACACCGAAGTGTGCGCATCTTGATGAGTGGTAAAAGTTCGCACAAAACGACTTTGCGATTTTGTTACTCTTATGGTCTGCAGACCATTTAGGGTGGTTGATATATGAGATATGATGGGACTCCGAGCTAATCCCTCTATCCTCTGGATGTCCTTTGTTGGTTTAACATGTATGGAGTGGTAGATAAGAAAAATAAATAAAATTGTTAAGGACAAGGGGGCGAGCTTGAGGTTGACCGCCGAAACAATCATAAAAGTGGCGGCTGTTTGAAGGAGTGCATCGTATGATTGGTTAGCATTATATGGTATTGCCTCATCGATGATTCCAATGTCACGAGTGGCCCGATTAATTAGTCTACCAATAGGATTTGAGTCGAAGAATGCTAGTTTAGCAAACAAGGCACTGTCGGTCAACTTTTCGTACAACTTTTTAGATGAGTTGTAGGATGTTGAATATGAAAGAGCATTGGTAATGGAACTAGTCACAAATAGAGTTAATAGTAGGACGGCATAGATCATGGCCTGATCACGAGTTGGTAATTTTCCAACAAGAATATAGAGTGGTCTGTAGAAGCCTCCAACATTCTGTGCAGATTCTGATTCTTTAAATATCTCTTCATCGAAAATGAGTGAGCTGTTTGTAATATTGAAGGTTTGAAACAAATGGGCGGCTTCGTTTGTGAGATCTGTCGGTTCCTGATGAGAGTCGATCAACTCGCTCTGAGTCTGTGCAGTGGAGATGATCTTCATAGACACAAGAGCACCATCCTGGTCTTCTCCATGGGAGATTGAGCTCGAGATTTTCCCTCCGCCCTGAGGGCCATCCTCAATCCTACGGTTCGAGGAGACGTCTTCTGCTATAGAATACATAGTTGTATCCGCTATTCGCGCGCTCGACTGTCCAATCGATTTCTGAGTCGCTCGAGTTTGCGTGGTTGGACTGTTCCTCCCTCTCAAAGTAGGTGCGCAATCGTATTGAAATTTGTTCAAATACGATCGAGAGGCCGAATTCAATCCGATCTCGCTCGAGTCGCTGATGTTCAGTTCAGTACAGTTGCTTACTGGGACAAGGCTAATTTCATTAGACCCGCTTGGTGTACCAGATTTGTCAGCAAAATCCATGAATATTTCATGCTTCGAATTCACCAATATTTGCTCATTAGTCGTTTTGATTTCAATCAAAAGCGCCTTATTCTGCTCAATCATACTCCAAACGGTTAGGTATACATCTATTGTAGAGAATACTGCTTGTGTGACAAGAAAAGTCAAAATTAGCAAGATCAATCTCAGCTTGGAGCCTTGTGTGTAATACTTGAACCAGACATCAATCCCCGCCAATTTGTGATCAGAAGATGTCAGCTCTTCATCGATGAGTCCCTGTGCCGGTCTCACATTAATGAGTCTGTCAGATTTTATAGGTGCAGAACTCATCGGGAACTCTTCAACTAAACGATTGTCGCAGGTAGGCCTATAAGTTGCTTTTCGCTCCTGGAAGTCAACCTTCGGCGACCTGTCACAATGGTGCTTAGATTCCTTTCTAGCACTAACCTGGGACAAGTCATTGGTAGGAACTTGCCGCACTTTTGCCTCCTCTTCTCGATCACTTGGTGCGAGGCAAGATACGTCTATGCCACTTGCTGGTGTGCACGTGTGTCTGTTTTCGTCAATAGATGATTTGAGATATATATTCAAGGGATCTACTCGCCCGTTGGGAACACTCGTTGTTAGATTACAGGCAGAGAGATTATCTACGGGCCTTCCACTAGTGCTGGTACTAAAATTTGCTTCATCCGTCTCACGTAGTCGAGCTGGGACGACATTGCTGTGGGTAATTAACGATGCCTTATCGCTGCCACCGTGAGGGGCTTTGTTTGCACTTGCTTTCATTTCTTCTCCGACTGTGCAGTAGCGCGGACCATATGGAACATCATTCCAACTCGGATTACTCTGTTCTTGGAGGTTTACCACCACCTTATGTTGACCATGGGAATTTGGTTCGAGGCTCTGCTGTGCATCCATCTCAATGATTGACTCTTCCCCGCTAGTGGGAGGCGGCAAACATGTGGATAGTGGTGGCGATGCCTCTTCGTCGTTTCTAGATTGAGCGTGATTGTTTGGAGTGGGGTCAGCCTGACATCTGTCAATTTTATCACTTGTAATTGTGGTATGTATATTGGTGATGTGCTTTTCCTCAACTGGATTCACGGTTTCTCCCAAGTCTACAGAAGCGTTGTTGTGACCAGAACTCTCCTCTTGCGCGAAGTTCGCCAGCGAACTTTTTCCCGCCACGTTTCTTGATTCGCTTTTCTGGTTATCTTTAACCGCGTCGTATTTGTTGAATTCGACAGAAGGAGTTGTCGCAAGATGTGTCCGAGTCTCGTTTTGCTGATTATCTCCGAAATCAATTGCCTCTTTATTTGCAGAGACATTAGTGAATGATTTTACAGATCTGCAAAGATGTGATAGTCTATCCAGTTGACCCTGTGTGAAATATTCGCCAGCTGGAGCTAGCAATTTTGAGGCCAATTCCTCGTAGGTGGAGAACAACAGTTGTTTTCCCTCGTCTAAGAGGAGGACCCTGTCACAATGTTTGAGGAATCGAATCTGGTGAGATGCCATTATGACTAGCTTATCGGATAGGAATCCACGAATAGCCTTATCAAATACATGGGTAGCAACTTGACTGTCAAGTGCACTGAGAGGATCGTCGAGAAGATATATATCACAATCATGATAAAGGCAGCGAGCAAGATTGACCCGCGCCTTCTGGCCCCCACTTAATGAATCCTCACCGATATAGGTGAGATCGCCATTTTCCAACAGGTCGAGATCACGCCCAAGAGCACACACCTCTATGACGCGCCTGTAACGAGATTCGTCAAAATTATTTCCAAAAACGATGTTCTCCATAACGGTGCCCATGAAAATCCACGCATTTTGGCTACAATAACTTATCGTGCCTGAAACACGTGCGCTCCCCTCGCTTATAGGTAGCTCGTTCAACAACGATAGGAACAGAGAGGTTTTTCCACTGGCCACTTCTCCACAAATCATGATGAAGTCGTCCTTCTTACAGTCAAAGGTAATGGATTCCAGTGTTTTGATGGTTGCCCGTGGCCAAGATGCACCAATACTCTGGCATGAGACAAATATATCTTTCTTTTTGTCGGCCTCACTCTGAAATGAGGGAATCTGGAGGACCAATTTATTTTGATCGAACATATCCCACAAGGGTTTGTGATCCCTGGTTCGATCAGGTTTGAGTTCAGCTGTGATGCTAAGCTGGCTCAAGTTCTCTGGACGGATAGGTTTAAGCCATAATTTATTGCTAGGCTGAAGCTCTTTTGACAACAAGAAATCAGCAATCCGATTTAGGGACACCAAACTTTCGCCACCCAAAGAGATTACTTTGGGCATCAATTGAGTCATAGTAAATTGAACATTATTCAACATGGCCATGGACATGAACAAAGTTTTAGCATCAAGTGTCTGATCAAAGATAAGGCAATGGAATATGATGGTAACGAAAAGAACCAACTTCGAGGAGGTGTACATGAGAGCGGCATTGAGGGCCTTTATGATCCCAACCCTTTGTGATTTGTTTACCAACCAGGGAATCATAATTGGATGGTACGAAAAGATTTCCGACGAATTTGTTCAGGTGTCGGTTAGCACAAAGAAGGGAGAATTTAGAGAAGGCGGGCAAGAAGAGAGCACGGGCTCAGAGTTGATTAGCAGGGGTCAACAACGAGTTCATATTATTATCCTTGCCCGCACACGACTGGACTAGCCGAAAGGGCGGCGGATTAAGGTCGAGTTTGGCAAATAAGAAACAGGAGAGGGCTTTTGTTTTGCCTGGGAAGCGCCACAAAGTCTCTTTCGACCAGGCCGCAACAAGGTATATTTGTAAAAAAGCCGCAAAAGGAGCCGACAAGTCCATCTCGAGTTCTCATCTGGAGTCTGATTGGTAGTCGGCCCTTATTCCTGCACCCTTTTCGGTCCCCCCTTATACTCACCTGTACACCAGATTCATCTCCCTGTCCCTCGACTGGAGAAGTTTCTCTCGGAAGGCAAACTCCCAGCCGTACGACTTGATCAGTCTGAGCGACATCATGGTTTCGTTGAGACGCCGAACACGCTCGTCAGTGCAAGCGGCGATACGTTGCCTATATGAGGCAAATTTGCCACTCAGGTGAAACTGGAGGGGGGCTAAAATGAGAAGAATGCACAGGGTTCCCAGACACGATGGTCCCAATATTGGCCACAAGAGCACGACGGAGACAATTGTTTGTATGGGTCCGATCCAGAGGAATGGAAGCATGATGAAGGCATAGTTGAACTTGTCCAGATCATTTGAGAGCAAATTGGTCTAAATTTTGGGGAAAAATTTGTTCCATTGGTATTGTATGATTTTTGAGCGCAGGAGACACGTTAGTGTGAGATTAGTTATACCATTGTGCTGTTGCTTTGGACGAACGTTAGTGGACGAGGAGATGAACAATGATAAAGAACAAAGTGAGCAACAAGCAACAAGGCCGGGATATGCATGGTGGAAAGAGAGCTAGAGAGAGAATCTCCAGAAACCAACGAGTCTGCTTTGTAAATAATAATCTAAACCGTATGACATAAGCGGAGGACTAGGAAAGAAGGCCCGGATACATAGTGCTCAGCAGGCTCCTATGAGCTACAGTTAAAGGCAAGCACCGATAAGCGAGAATGGGAGAGAGAAAAAATTAGAGAAAAGAAGTCTGCTAAATCTGGATGGAGAAAGAGAAGTGATCTCATTGGAGGATGGCACAATTTATGAGTACGCCATCCTGCTGGTCTGAGAGAGCGAGAGGTAAGTTTTACTTGGCAATAACAACATCAGCAACTAGACTACTACTCTGCAACGAGCAAGGAGGGGAGCATATATGAAAGAGAGAGAGAGAAATCAGGAAGGAAAAACTTGAACCTAGCCGACAGGAGCAAACAAACAAGTGAAATCCGCTTTTGTTAGTGTCAGCGAGTGTTCGTCTAGCATATGAGAGGGGACTCGAAGACATTTGATGAAGTGTTTGCGCCAGTTGGCCAGGCACAAAGACAGACTAGGGGGAGCGGCAAGTTTGAGAGAAAAAGGCAGTCAGTCGGTCGGTGAGAGCCAGGGGCTTTGTGACTGACTGGCTGGCTGGCTGGATGGCAGAGGGAAAGAGAGAGCGAGACAGGCAGCAAATAGGAATGCCCATACGACGTACGAGTCACACAGTTAGTGGCTTTATCGCTCAAGGCACATATGTTACACACATGGCCAAAGGCGGCTAGATGCATACAAATATAACTAACACACACACACACACACAGAGGGAGAAAGCGTTCAGCTTTGTTAGGCTGGTCACGATCGATCACAAGGCGGCTGCTGTGGCCGCTGCTTGCTTGCTTGCTGGCTGGCTGGAAGGTTCTCTCTTGCTTTAATTGTGGTGTACATTCGTAAATACACACACACACAGAGAGAGAGAGAAAGAGAGACAACACAAACAGACATAGAAAAATTGGACGGAGGCGAACATTTGTTTGTAATAATTGTTCCCCTTGTTGCTGCTCTGTTTGTGTGAACTGGACTCTCTCGGGCGGCCCTGCAAAGCATCTTAATGTGTATGGCGTTTAGCAAACTAAACGTATGGCCAGTTGGTTCTCTCTCTCTCTCTTTTCAACTATTTGCCCGCCGCTCAAGTGTCTGCCACGAGGAGACAATTGGCACCTCCACAGGCCAGCTACAGAGCAGCGGCGGCAGCGGCGCCATGTAGCTGCTCTGGCTAGAAGAATAGGACAGGAATTGCAAATGGAGGAATAGGCAACAGGGAAACGATACACGAGTGTGCGTCGTGGCGGGCGCGCTCCCTTTCCTGTGTGGCTAGTGAGCCGGTGTGGACCGGCCAGGGCGGGCGAGCGGGCGGAGAGTGGCTCAAGCAAAGTGAAAAGGAAAGACTAAACCGACAAAACAATCCCCGGCCAGGGGAGGCCACTTTGCGGTGCCATCAGGTCGACTGACCAGTGCAGTGGAGTGCAAAGCAATGCAGTGCGGCCACTCGGGGGGCGTGCGGGCGGCGCGCAGGGGGCAGCACAGTGGAGGTCGCAGGGAGGGAGCACAGGGGCGCAGTAGTGGTGCAGTGATATGGCTGGCGTAGTTCTAACAAACGATAACGTCCTGTCCTGTCCGGTGAGAGAAGATTTGTGAGGTGCGCACACGTCTGGGGCCAACTATAAGCGCGAGATTGGCCAGCGTGGGCTCTCTGTGCGCGCTCAGCTGGCGCTCACACACAGCCTAAGGGGCAGACCGACCAGTAGTAGTGGTGCGCAGCTGAGCGAGAGCCCATTTCACGGGAGGGCCATTCGAAAGCAGTTTGTGTGGTGCCGTTTTTCCACTTCGGACGCGGAACACATGGCGCTGTCCAGCCAGGAGAGCGCAGCAGATGAGCCAAGCAAATGGGCAAGATTCCAGCCACACAAATACACACTGGCAGCGCTTCTCTCAGTGCTGTCTCCTTCTATATGTCGGCCCCCGCGGCAGTCGACTATAAAGGGCGCCTTTCGCGTGAACGTGAAGAAGCAGAGCACGCGGGCGAGAGGGCCACATTGCTGCTTACGTTGCTCTCCTTTTGAGCATTGAGGAACTTGGGCGCACTTGCAGCAGTAGCAGTGGTCTGCTACTGCCAGCCCCAAACGGCGGCAACAACTAGGCCTATCAGCATGGGCCGGCTGTTCCGCCAGTCAGCAGAGCGCGCGCGTAGGTGCCTGCGGCGAACCATAGGGCACAGATTCGTCTCGCACTCGCGCCTCTGGCCAGCGAGCCAAAGGCGACCCTTTGGGACTAGGAATGGCTGCGTGAAGTGATCAGGCAGCTTGTGTGCAATTGTGCGACTGCAAAGCTCGTCTGTGGCACCTTTCTAGACCTTAGGTCTAGAAAGGACTGAATTGAGAAAGAAAAATCAAAGAAGAGCCGCAGTTTTCCGCAGGTGAACAGTCTGCAGTGTTGCAGACTGTTTCCGCAGCAGGACCACAGTTCGTCAATGGCGACGGTCTCAAAAAAATTTTCTGAGAGGGCGACAAGTGAGAATGAGCGCGAGAAGGCGAAACAAAGAGCCTCTGCATCCACTTGAACGCCTGCCAGGCGTTCAAGAGCATCCAGAAGAGCTCCAGAGCATACAGAGTACTAACCATTTTGCCCATTGTTGTCTGGCTTGAGCTTGTTCCCAGTTGGCCCAATTTGAGCGACTTCCTGTAGATCAGATAAGAGCAACCGACGCGCACATGCAAACCGACGCGCATCATCTGGAAGCCATAAAAGTGGGCACTGAGCACCCAGCAGAAGGAGACCAAAACGAGAGTGGCCGTCCAGAAGACGAGCGGCTCTTGTTGTGCTATAAGCGCGCTCAAGGCTGTCCCCACTGGGCCCGCCCTTGACCACCATTGGCTAGCTGCTGTGGCCTCTGCGTGGCTAGTTGGCGCCTCCAAGCGCTGCTCAGTGTGCGAGTGTGTTGAATGCGCATCAGAAGGCTCCACTGTCTTCTGATGATTGGGCGCTCTTGAATAATCGACCAGCTCACGGTTGCTTATGTGGAACAGCATCTGGCCGACACTATAAGCGCTGAGCGATTTGCACAGCACCTCCTGTTCTTTTTCATCGTTTATCGTTCATCGTCCAGCGTTCAGCGTCCAGCGTTCAGCCACAGAAGATGAGGGCAGGGTCGTTGATCGGATTGAGTTGGATCGGTTTGGATTGAGTTGAATTGGATTAGATTGGGCAGAGAGAGAGAGAGAGGGAGACGGTGTAGGAAAGAGCAACTGTCTTTCGGTTGGCCGCTGGAATGCGAGCAGTCGAGCTGGAGTGAGAAAAGGGCCGAGCTCGTGTGAGAGGAGGAGCACGGGCAACAGTCTGAGGCGGCGGAGCAAGACGGACGAGGAAGGCGCGTCTGGCGGTGGTGATGGCGGTGGTGGTGCACTTTTGGGCGTGAGAAGGCGGGCGTGCAGTATGGAACGGCGGCGAGCACTTGCGGGCGAGCACTTGCGAGCAGGGCAAGCAGCAAGAAGGGCAGCGGAGACAGTCACTGGCGCAGCTGGGGCGCAGGACGAGGTTCGACGCTCTCGGGGCGTAATGGCCGCAGAGAGTTGGCCGCAGAGAGTTGGCCTCGGGTGGCGGCCCAAGTTCGCCACTGCTTCCCACAGGAGGGCCACGAGTTGGCTGCGAACGCGGCGAGGGGGCGCGCGCAAACACTGCTGAGCAAGCAAAAGAGCAAAAGGCCAATTATAAGCTCTAAATAGAAGCGCGGCCAACCACTGGAGCTCGCCCATTCGCCATTGGTCGACTGCCTGCGAGGCAAAGGGGCAAGAGTCCAAAGAGTCGAAAGAGTCGAAAGAAGAAGAAGAAGAAGAAGTAGGAGAGTGGCCAGCTTTCTTTGCACTGCCTTTACGTGTCTTCTAGTCTCCTAGTCTCCTCGTCTGCAGGGCAGCGAAAGGGAGAAAACAGGCAGAGGAAAACAACAACAACAATCAAGTTTGCTCCGCCGAGAAAAGAGCGCGATGAGCACACTTATGACTAGACACAAACTCTTGGCGCACTCTTCGCTCTCTCACTGAGAAACTCTCACTGAGAAACTCTCGCTGAGAAACTCTCACTCTTAGAGACACTCTCAGAGACACTCTTAGAGATACTCTCAAAGCAAAGACACCCTCTCGGCGCCTACGAACCAAAGCTCAGCCCCTCCAGCTTGCCAGCGCCAAGATCTCTTGGTCTTGGTCTTGGGGCAAGTGTTGGCCCAAACTCAAGAGCACGTCCTGACCTAAAACGGCTCTCTCCTAAGACTGTGTTGCTCTCTCGCTCCGCTCGCCTAGATCATGCTCCTGCAAGCACCATCAGCCAGTCAGTTGCTGGTCGCATTGGCCAATCTGGCTGCCCTAAGGCCGCTGATTTGCACCGCACGAAAGGACTTACCGCAAAAAAGGAAATCAACGAATTGATGAGGATCCACTTGGCGTGAGTGCGCGCCACTGCAGCCACAAGACTCGGCCTCCTCCTGCAACTCTCCTCGGGCGCTTCTTGGCGAGCACTTGTTGATTGTGCGCCCGGAGGAAGACCACTCGTTCCGGCCGATCCGCTTACAGTGCTCTCGTCTGGCTCCAGCTCCCAGGCTGCCTTCTGGCTCCAATTGCAGGCATCCAGCTCTCTGGTCCAATTGCTGCGCATTGCTCCAGCGGATGAATGCCAATTGGCAATTGGTAGATGGTAAATGGTAAATGGGACACACAGAGATTGAGATTAATTGTTGTCGCTCGCAAGTTGCTGCAAGTGCCTGCAAGTGCCTGCAAGTGTAAGCTCACTCTCGGCCTTTGTCTCGCCCATCAAGACAATTCAGACAATCCTTAAGAAGAAGGACTGCCTGAAGACTGAGGAGAGTCTCCTCCGAGTTGCCGCTCCTAAGGTGTCGGCTTACCGCCGACTCGCCTTCTTTGTCACTTTCTTTCTCGCGCTCTCAGACTCTTGCGATCTGTGACATGGCCAGCGAGACAGAGCGGAGGACAGACACCCTCACAGAGCGCGCTCACAGTGCACTCGGGCCTCCTCGTCTAGAGTTACCCGGCGGTCTTTGTCGCCCTGCTCGTGTGGAGCCACCACCGAGTGCCAAGACACTGGCCGACCTGCAGGGCGGTGGCGCCGCGGATCAGGTTCGGCGCCACTCGAGGGCTGCAAGAGGGGAAAGAGATCGGCCTTTGCGGGCAGTGGCAGGCCAGTGACAGTGTTTGGCCGTCAGATGCAAAGGTGCCTCAGTCTATATGCAGCCTGAGGAGTGCCTTCTGGGAGCTGCATCCTTCGGGATTTCTTGCAGTTCGTCTGCGTGGCCAATGTACGGCCGCGAGTGCGCTTGTGTACAACTGTGTGCAACTCAGTGTACGCAATTCGTTGGAAGTTGTACTTACGCCAGTAGCTTTTGGCCCACTCGTTCGCACTGTTCGTCGTGGTTGGCCACGCTGGGCATGTGCGACTGTTTGAGCCCATGACGCCAGCCAAGCCAAATGTAAGGCAGCATCCATCTGGTCGATTGTGCAGCATTCGTGCATGCGGGCCCACAGAAGCGGCGTTTCAGGGTTCGTTGTGCGGCAGCGTGTTGATGGTGATAGTGATGAGGGCCAATGGTTGGCGGCCGGTGCGCCTCGGCAAAGGTTAGTGGATTTGCGGCGAACAAAGAGGCTTTGGGGGAAGCAGGCGAGCAGTGAGGAGCGAGCGGTGAGGAGCTTGGAGCAAGAAGCGAGCGGTGAGGGGCGAGCATTGGGGAATTGAGCGAAAAACGAATTGCCAACTGCGGGGCAAAAGTAGTGGAGAGGCAAAAAGTAGTGGAGCGAACTAGTGGAGCGAACTTGTGGGAGTGAGCGAATTTAGGGGCCGCCTGTACGCGTGCGGCTTAATTGCCGTGCAGCCGCACTCTGAAGGCGCAGGAGGCGCACTATTTGCTCGGCGCATTTGTTCTGCATGCCTGTTGGGCACAAGTGCAGCGCGCGAGGGCCAGCCTTGAGCGCGGTGTGCGCGGGCGTTCACTGGCCAGTGGCCACAGGCCGCAGCCTGCAGGCAAGGCGCAGCACTTGCGGCCAGATGGGCAGGCCAGTGTGCGGGGCGACAATCTCAGTGGGCAGACACGCGCCAGATGGCGCCGATGGTATGCGGGCGCGCACCAGTTGGGCCGCCGCTGTGCAGGCGCGACATGTGGTGCGCGCACACTGTCTCGGGCGCGAAAGTAAACAGCCACTCGGCCAGGAGGGGGAACCTGTGCAGTCATGCGCCCCCGTGCACTATGCTGGCCACCACGTGCAATTGTTGCTCGCGGCCTCTGGGGCTCGCGGCTGAGTGGGGGCGGCCCGCGGCAAGATGGGCGCGCCGCTCTCTATCTGAGACTCTATCTAGGGCTGGATCTCGAGCCTGATGCCGGCGTCATTTTGGGGACACACGAACCAAGCTGGTGAGCGTGGCTGGCTCGCGAGCCGGCCCGGCGCGCAACGGGCGCGCAACAAGGCGCCTGCCGCCATAACGAGTCTCGGGCGGCGAATGGTCTCGCCCGACTTCCAAGTTAGCAGTCCTAACTCAAGAGTCCTGGCAGCTCCAATCCAGTGGGCGGCCAGCCGGTGGAGGCGTGCTCTGCGCAGTGGCCGGGCGGCGGCCTCACGCTCGCCGAGGGCAGCCGGCGCAATTGGACTCGCCCAGTGTCGGTTTCCTCCTCCTTGCGCCTCCAGTTGGGGGTGCCCAGTGGCTGGGCCACGCCCCAAGTGTGTCGGTGACGGCGAGGAGGTTGCGCCGAGGTCGTGGGCTGCGAGCGCTAGTGTGCGATGAGGAGCGAGGGGAGCAAAGGTTGGCGATAACCAATCGCTGACTCAAGGCTTATGGGCGGCCTGCGAGCGGGCACAGTTCGCTGAGGAGCGACAGTTCGCCGGTGCGCTGGGCTGGTTGCAGCCTGCAAGCACTCGCGGGGGCTTAACTTGGTTCGCCGCATTGGCTTAGTTCGCCCACTGGAGTTTTTGCGGGCGGAGGGGAAAAAAGGGGAAAGAAGAGGGGGGAGGAAAGGGGGAAAGAAAAGGGGGGAGGGCAGGTTGCGGGCTGTTGTCAGGAGCGCGCATCTAGATCTGGCGGCGCTGCCGCCACAGACAGTCTGCGGCTGGCGCGAACCGGAGCGGCTCGCTTCCTGGAGGAGACGGGCGCAAAGGTGGCCGCTCTCGGCGCGCAGTGCCGGAGACCTGCCGGCCGTCTTGGGCGGGGAGCTGGGCGGCGCTCGCGCACACTGCGTGGCCTGCGGCAGGGCGGCGGCGGCGCGTCTTGGCGAGAGTGTGGCCGAGATCTCTATCTGGCTGATTCACCGCCGGCGCTGCGTCGCCCATCAGCTTTCGAGCCAGAGACGCGCTCTAGGAAGGAACTTACCCGAAGAAGAGTCTGCTGAGCGGGCCGGCCGCGTCCAGCGGGTGAGGTGCGGCGCCCGGCGAGCAGTGGCCGGCCTGGGGCGCTGGTCTGCGGCTGCGCGCGGCGCCCTTTGACTCAGCCGACGGGCGGCCGGCCTGCTGGCTGCCCTCAGCCTCGGCCGCGCTCCCAGACGTCGCCTGCTGCGCCTTGCCAGCCGGCTGGCGTCTCGGCGAGGCGTCTCGCGCTCGCGCCGGCCGCCCCTCGGCGGCCTGTTGCCGGCGCGCGCCGGCCGCACACGCGCCCTCCACGTGTTGCGCCACCTCGGGCCACGCCCACGCGCGTCTGTTGCCACCAGAGGAGCGCGCCGTCGAGCGGGCCGAGTCACCTTCGTCACCGGCGGCGGCGGCGGCTGAGGATTGGCGGGCTGTCTGCGAGGAGCTTGGCTGGGTTTGTTTTTGTCTTTCTTCGTGTTGTTGTTCTTGTGAACTGCTCGGCCCTGTTGTTGCTGGTGTGTCGGCGGCCATTGTGCCGCTCTCAGCGGCCCACTTGGCAACCCCGTGTGCCACTTTGCCCACCGCCGCCTCACAGTTGTCTTCTGCTGCGCCACCAGCGGACTGACTGCGGCCACGCCCACTCGAGCGGCTCGAAGGGCGTTTCTTTGCGGGCCGGCACCTTTCCAGGGAGTTGCGTCGCTCGTGCAGGTCGGCGCGATTGGCCGGGTCCAGCGAGATGGTCCTCTGGAGGGCCGCGTGGAGCAGCCCTCGGACCGCCCCCTCGCTGCGGGAGTGGGCGAGCGAGCCCGCGGGCCTCGAGTTCGCTTCACTCAACACAGGCTGGCCCGCCCGCTCTATACGGTTCGAGGGCGGCCGATGTCCCGTCCGCTGGCCCGCAGGCCTGCCTCCCCCATCGGAGTTGTTGCGGCGCATTGTGCTGTGCTGCCTAGCGAACTTTTCCTGCGCCAAATAGTTCGCTCGTTCGCTCGCTCGTTAAGCCCCAGCCTCTCTTGCTTGGGGGCTTATGTGTGGGTTTATGCGGGCCTTTGTGTGCCACTCGCACGTTGCGCGCCTCCTTCGATCGCACACAATCTGTGGCAAAATGTGCGCCTCTTGCTGCTTGAGAGACTGTTTGCCGCCTTCTTCCACTTGCAGCCTTCCTCTTCGTGCCCAATCTTACAAGTGTCTCTATTGCGCTCTTCTGCCTCACGTCTTCTTGAAGCTACGGAGAAATGTTCAACCTAGAAAAAGCTGTGTCCCTGTTCGATTGCGTTGTCTTCTTCGTTGTTTGATTGTTCAAGCGTTCAAGTGTGCGACTGTGTGCGACTTACTGTGCACTCTTCAAGCGGTCGTGTTTGTTTTTGTTCAACGACTTAACCGATAACTTGCCAACCGGCCGACGTGACTTATTATCCCTCGCCACTGCTCTGCTCGTGCACTCACCGCCTCCACAAGTGTTGCATTATGATGATTGGTGATCTTTTTTATTTTATTATTACCATTATTATTGCCAAAGACTGTCTACCAATTGACGGTGCCAGCAAAGTTCCTTTACGGCACACAACCAACTGTGTGTCTGTGTTGGTCTCCCAAAGCTACTCTCTGGCCGCCGTTCGCCACATTCCAGCCGCGCACTCTTGATTGCCAACTGCAATCGCACACCAAAGCGCAATAGGCGAGGAGATATCGATCCCCGTTGAGTGTCGCGCGCCCAACGAGCCCGCGGAAGCTCCTTGTGCCCTCCCCTGCAGCAGGCGCCTTCGCGCGCACAATGGCCGCTCCCGAGAGGGTTGCGTGTCCTTGAGTTCACCCGCAAGGCTGCTGCTACGTGAGCTCCACACCGCCCAATCAACTGGCCGCCTTCGCGCTCACTCAACGGGCGCCGCCCCCTCCCAGCTCGAGCTCCAAGCGCCGGCCGGGCACACACCTGTTGTGGCCTTAGCGCTGTGGCCGCCACCTGAGGAGTGGGACAGACTGGGCGCGGGGCGTGATTTGTGCAATTTTCTCCATTTCGCGCGCACCCGCAAAGCGCCGCACACGAGCCGCCGCTGACCCGGCCCAGTGGACAGGCCCAATGAGTCAGCCGAAATGGGCCGAGGACGGGCCAGCGTCGGCCGAGAGCGTGGCGTGTGTGTCTGACTGTTATCGGCGGGCGGCGATTGGTCGCCAACGGCGGGAGATAGTCCACGCAACTGGGACCATTTTGCAGCGCTTTGCGGCCGGCCAAGGTGATCTGCGCGCGACTGTGTGTTTTGGCTGAGCGTGGCCGGCGGCTCAATATTGATGAGCGTTGCGAGAGTGACAGTTGCCGTTCGCTGGTCGCCTGCTTGCCTGCTTGCTTGCTTGCTTGCTTACTGCTTGGCCCATTCGGCCCATCGCCCCATCGGCCCATCGGTTCATCGGTGCGTTGGTGCATTGGTGCGCGCATTGCTTATGTGCGCTCGGTTCGTTCGCCGGCTCTTGGGTTTGTTCGCTGGCGCTCTGGTTGGTTCGCTGGCTGGCGCGTCGCTCGCTCAGTCTGCGGCTCGTTAGTTCGCCGGTTCGTTTAAGGGCCCGCACAACTGGCGCTGCTGAGGCCGGCCAGGAGCGAGAGTGGAATTAGGCGCAACGCAGGAGAGGAGACGAGCGCCTTTCCTTTCCTGAACTGGAGCTGAAGCCGAAGCTGAAGCTGAGGCTGAGGCTGAAGAGGAGCCCAACTGGAGCAGGCCAGCGGTGAGCGAAACTGGCGCGTGCACGCCCCGCAAGCCCGCGGCGCAACCGGCCCCGTGCAGCCGGCGGCGAATCACGGCCGAAAGGTGGCCCAGCAGGGCCAGAGGTAAGGGCAGGGGCTCAAGCAGAGGCAGAGGCGCAAGCGGGGCCACGGGCGAACCAGCGAACGGCAAAGGCTCAACCGAAGGCTCAGGCAGACGCGCAAGCAGAAGCGCAAGCAGACGCGCACAGAGAGCCATGGGGGCACGAGCCGCGCTTTAGGTGGAACCAGATGAGGGCCGGCCGAGGAGGAGCAGTTCGGCGGTGAAACGCATTCATTTGCAGCGACACATTTGGCCTGGGCCTGGATGGTGCTCTATTCGGTTGCATCAGCTTGTGTGCAGCCGGCGCTATGGGTTCGCGGCCCAAGTGGGCGCAAATCCATAATGCGCTGTGGCCTTGTTGCGAGCCCAGCAGAGGCGCAAGAAGAGCCGCCCGGCCGAAGGGAAGAGATTTATGTCGCCCGCCTGCCTGTGTGTGGCGCGCGCCAAACGCCAGCTGCAACTGTTGGCCCCACTGCCCGGCCGGTGCAACGCTGGCACGCGCAATGAACCAGACGGAAGGAGGAGCGCGCGACCAGCCGCCAGGAGGGCCCGATCGGCCCCGATTGGAGTGTCGCGCGCGCCGGTGTGCCCTTAGGTGGGGGGCCGCTGTTGCGTGGCGGGCGGACGCGCGCCGGCCGCCCACGGCTGGTCCTCAGCTAGCCCCCAGCCAGCCCTCAGCTGGCCCACGGCTGGCCCTCAACTGGCCCACCGCGCGTTCCAACCGGTGGGCTGGCGGGGCGACAAACGATTACGTTGGCGCGCCCGAGCAACAGCCACCGGCCCGACGGAAGCGCGCCGGGCCGGCTGGGCGGCTGGCGCGTGCCAGACGCGCCCGATTCACCTTTGCGAGCGCCCGCCGTGCGCTATGGACGCACTGTGGCGCGTTGCCGGCGGCCCAGAGCTCGTTAGCGGCGCGTCGCGCACCAATTGGCGCCAATCGGAAGGGCCGAATGGGGCCAGCGGCAGGCGAGATGAGTGGCGCGTTCGGCTCCGGGCGGATAATTGTCACCAGTGGGCGCCGGCGGGCGCGTGGCGGCCGGGCCAGGAGCGCTCTGCTGGCCGAAGGTTGTCTGAGGTGAGTCTTTGGGGCGAGCTGGCCGTCTCGAGTTTAGCGCTGGTGGTGCAGCATTTCGGGCGCGAATTTGATCGACCTGGCGGCTGAGGGTCGGCCGCGTGCGTCTTGAGCTGGTCCTGCTTGCACGAGCTGCGGGCGGCTAGAGTTTGCGAGCTGCCAGTCAGCGAGCGGCGCCGGTGGCCGGCCGGCCGCGAGCAGTGGCCACTGGCCGAGCCTGGTGAGGCATCGGAGCCGCGCCATTGGGCGGCCGCCGTGCGTCTGGCCGTCGCCGCCGCCGCAGACAGACGGCCGCTCACACATGAGCCGCCGGAGAGCAGCGCAGTGCACGGGCCAGCCGCAGGCCCAGGCAAAGAGTGGCGCTCTGGCTGGCAGAGTGACGCGCGTTCGCTCAGTGCGCGCTCACTGCGACGGTGACGAGGGAGCGCGCAGTGCGCAGGCGCGCGCCTCCAACTCTAGATAGCGTCTTGCGTTCATTGCTCGCTCCTCACCTCCTCCTCTCCTCAGGTTCGATGTCGCGGGCGCGCGTCGCCGCCACGGACAGCCAGCCGCCCAGGCAGAAGGCAGCGAACAAGCGACTACTACTACCACCACCACCACCTCCACTGCCATCACGATCACCACTGCCACCATCTTCATCGCCATCGCCACCTCCACTCCTCGGCGACTCCTCGACAACAAGGACCACCACTAGCACCACTAACACTGAGACGGGCGTTTCTTCAAGCTCGCAGAGTGGTGCAGGTATAAGTAGTTAAATTCAACAGATCAGCAACAATTAATCGACTCGCAATTCCACACACTTACTCACACACAGACACAGACAAACATACACTCACTCACTCACTCACTCAGTCAATGCTCTGCCTCCATTTGCCTGCCACTAAGGCGCCCAAATGAACGCCCCAGACACATACCAGCTCCGCCATCAGCACGAAACAGCTCGCAAACTCTCCACATCATCATCTTCATCATCATTCGCCGGATTCAATTGAAAAACTATATTCCCTTTCATCTATTATCAACCAGACACACCCAAGATTACAAGCAAGCAGAGTGTTCAGTTTGCACGCGCAACCAAACATATAGCGCTCATTCTCGTCCAGAAGATAGCTCCAAGTGTCCAGCCTTCTGATACAATTCATTGGGCCCCATAAGAGAACACTTGTTCACCTTCATTTCCTCCCCTGAAACTACTTGTCGTCCATAGTAAACAGTCCAAAGTCCAGTTGCCTGTCGAGAGACAGTCCATAGTTCTAAGCTCACACAGTCGGAATATTATCCAATTCTCAGAATCAAGTGCTTTAAATTTAACCTAAACCTGAAAATACCCCCACACCTCTTAGAAGAAGCGGCAATTATGGAATCCATAGAGGCGTTTAAATACGAGGGCTCCCAAATTCCCATGTGGAATTTCAACGATTTGACCTTATTAGGTTTGTCCATTCTGATGAACAGCAGCGGTGGTGGTAATAATTGTGCACAATTTCAGGAAGCTCCCCTAGACCTAAGTGTAAAACAGCAACAGCATCAACATCAACAAAACCAACACCAACCACCAACACATACACAACACCAGACAACCAAAAGTGCCAAGCAACGATCAATTAATAATAACTCTAATAATGTTAAAACCCACATCAAACAAGAACCTAACCAACAGCAACAAACAACAACACATCAGCAACAAGCCCAACACCAGACATCATTGAACCAACAGCTTAGGCCACACAAATGCGATGAATGCGGCAAGGCGTTCAAACACAAACACCACCTTAAGGAACACAAACGATTGCATAGTGGAGAAAAACCGTTCCAATGTTGTAAATGTCTCAAGAGGTTCTCACACTCTGGCTCATATTCTCAGCACATGAACCACAGGTTCACCTATTGCAAACTCAAGACAGCCACCCAGAAGTCCTCGTGAGAATTATTACTATTTCTAAATGCATAGGAAAGAAAAAATGAGAAGAGAAAAAAGAAAGAAAGAAAGATAATTGTCAGGCAAAGAAATTTATATTAGTCATCACACTGTCTCGAAAGGCAACCATGGGGTCAAACCAAACCATTGCTCAACGGAACAACTCAACAAACTCCATCCTCAACCTAACTCATAATGCTCAGAGAGAAACAGAGAAAAATCAACATGAATCATCCACGAGAAGAACGCCTCTAGGTGTTTGTCTGTATTGATGATGATAAATGATTCATGTTGTGTAGACATGAGTAATCATGCAGAAATGTGTGTGTAACCAAGTAAATATTACCTACACCCTGAGATGATGGCTACCCAAGCATGTTGTGCGTGTAAGTGGAGCCTTTATTCTGAATAGGATTTAGTCATCACAGCAGTAGTAGGGCCACTATTTCTGTCTGAACAACAATTATAAAGCAGCAGCCCACTCACTTTGCCAAACAGGACAAATCATCAACCTGCCAAGGCGGACATGCCTATAACTGTGATTTCATCAGCGGCCCTTGAACCATGATTACAATCTTGAATATAGACGACGCCCGAGTTGTTATCAACATTCGAATATGGACTAATATTTTCCCAACCCTCCATATTATTGGAGCTAGATACCTCTTGATTATGGGGGTCCAAATTGTAGAGAAATAAGGCACGAATTACGACACCACTGTCGACGGGCCTTTTCCTTCCGAATAGATTTTCCAGCTTGCATTCAACATGTTGATGATCAATCAGGCCATTGATTTGTGTACACGAAACATCATAACGAGGATTTCCATTATTAGGATAACTTGACTTGATCTCATTTGAATCACAATCGATCGATAAAAGCTGATAACCGAGCCAATCAACTATCCCCAATATATCACCTAAATTCTCGCCCATAAGCTTATCAAGAGCCGAATCCCTCCTGCAAGATAAAGATTTATCCTCTATATCATTATCATGCTTGTGACCATTGTCATTATTACTATCATCATTACAGCTATTATAGTGAACTAATTTAGCAATATCTAAATTAGGGTGCAATTGGGCACCATTGAACCAATGCCTTTCAATCCTTTGACAAACTGCTGAGCATTTGGTCAAGGGAACTGGCTCACAACCATCCAGTGCATACTCTTCAATTACATATTCAAAGAATTCCACCGATAACTCGTTGGCCGCTGAGATGGACAAACCACCATTTGCAGATTTCTCATCAGGAACAAATCTAAAATAAATCTTGTTGATGCAACTCAGCCTTCTCAACAAATTCATCATCTTGTCCTGGTACTTGTTATTTTTCAACAATCTATCATCATTTAAGTCTATTTCAATGAGATAACACTTTTCATTTGTTCCATGTAGTTCGGCAGCCAACTGAATCACCTTCTTGGCCACCAGACCAAATCTTCTGTACTGCCAAGAATTCATGTAAAGCATCATGACATTATCCTTAGATATGGATAGTCTATAGTCGAGATTATTTGTATCACCGGGAACATGAGAGACTAGAATCTTTCCGGTCTTGACGAATTTTTTGATAAAATCGCGTCTTAAAAAGAGCTCTGGCCGAAAGTTTTCAATCAGCACATAGGATCCGAGAAATTCCTTGATATGAGGTCCAACTCGACCAGGAATTGTATGACCAGACTCCTTGACCTCGATGAAATGAGCTGATTGACTCATTCGAGGCAAACAGCTCGGTGGCAGTTTTGGAATTTCGACTGCGTTATCTTGAGTCGCACCACCAGAGGGGACCGTGCTAGTTTCCATGTCAGCTGATCTTGGTACTTCGAGCCGGTGCATAGGAGACCTGAGCTGAAATATACCCACCTCCAATGAGTAACGCGGGTGTGGTAGTTTGATGGCAGAGAAACTTTTCGTCGTCATGACTGGTGCAGATTGCAGCGGAGATTAGCTCTCTATCTAGTGACGCAAGTGTTTGTCTATGTGACGAGTTTTCATAACTCTCTTGTCGATAGTCTTGCAGTTTGCCTATGATAATCTCCAAGTTTGACCAATTCGCGAACGGTGTCATACCTCGACGATGGTTGATGAGGCGTCGTGCCGAAACTATTTGCAGATACGTGGATATTCGTCCATTTTATTTGATCTAGTTGCAACAAGTATATACAGACTGTCTAAAGCTGGGACTTGAAGGGGCAATTTCACCGTACATTCGCGCCGTTCCACAGAGTTGGTGGGCCGTCCATTTCTCCGGTGAGTGCTACCCGACTCGAGTGGGTGGGCCGTCTCGCCCGATAGTGTTGGGCGGGCGGTAACCGAGACACGCCTTACTATTTTCTGGAGATCGCGGTACTCGAGTACCGAAGATCTGCGAGGTGCAGGGATGAAAAATCTATGATGCACGACAACACGAGCCAGATGCATTTTTGAGGCACCACACACGTTTTTACCATGTGACTGGTTGGCGCGCACTTGTCTGCTCGGACAAGTTGGCGATACTGCGATTTATTGGCCCAGATACTTGTTTCGGGATAGATTTGTGATCTCCGGTTCCCCAAATTACTGAAAATCCCATCAAATAGATTATAATCGTATTCATACATGATGTCTGGTCACAAATTATCCTTTGAAGAAAGATTGAAGCGATGCGATAAACCTATCTTGAAAAAGCTGTACCATATCATCTTGGTGAAGAAATCCCTCCTCTGTGTAGCAGCTGATTTTACCAACCCACAAAAGGTGATTAAGCTCGCCGAAGCTGTTGGGGACCACATTTGTATCCTCAAGTTGCATACAGATCTACTCGAGAGTGAATGCTCCAATCTCGGAGAGTTTCGAAAACATCTTTGGCGCTTGTCTAGAGATCGAAATTTTCTCATCTTTGAGGACAGAAACTTTTATGATGGGGCAAAAACAATCGAGCTAGCCTACCGTAACATAGTTAAATTTGTTGATTTGGTTTCGGTGATCCCAATAAGTGATGATATAATGGAGGCTATTGAGAGGGTCGCTAAAGAAGACCCATCAAATGAACCGAAGGGTTGTTTAGCGGTTTGTGACTTATCCTATAGAAATAATGTACCTAATACTTCGCAATACCTAGAACTTGTTGAGAGGAACGGGAAAATTTGTTGTGGTATTGTTGGCCAGTTCGCCACACTTTCGGATAGAGTAAACTTCATTAAACTGACGCCCGGGGTTCGTGCTCTAGATTCAAACGAGATCTCACATTGCGATACGACCGGGCAAAAGTGGCACGACCCTAGAGAGCTCATCAAGCGAGGCTCGGACATATTGGTGGTTGGCCGGAGTATAACTAGCGAGCCGGAAGACTCATGGGGGTCAACGGCCCTATCATATAAGGAATTAGCATTCAGTGCCTATCTCCAACAACTCGAGGAGAGTTTCTAGATGTAGACTTGGTTCTCATTTACCCTTTGTTTAAGGCTTTAATGCCTCATACGATTCTTGGCCATCTCGATTTGGCCGACAGATGCCACAATTGCAGCCAAGGACAAAGCCACCACGATCACCGCTAGGAAGACTATTGTTGAATAGAGGGCACTGTTCAGGAAAATCGTTAGATCACTTGTTTGCTCTTGTCACTTGATCTCAGGTGGAGTTAGATGCAATCCTTTACTCCAAGGGAAACTTACCTGTTCTGCTTTATGTATTCGGTTTCATCACAACATTTTTGGGACATTCTAGAGAATGTTTGACCCCCCGTATTAACCGGTTGGTCATCGCAACAATAGACTTTTGTTCCATTTCTACAGATTAGATTCGTCCATTTCGTCCCATCGTAGGCCTGACAATCAGGGCCAGGGGGCTTTTTCGGAGTTATCCAATCACCCCCAACCCTATTGTTTTCGGGATATATAAGCGAAAAATAGATTAGAAGCGAGATGGAGAGGATCTGTCGAAGTGAAGGCTTCCATCTCAAGCGGGGTAGATCCGACCTCTGATCGAACCGTCTGCTCTCATCTCTACTAACTCTTCGCATATTTAGATTCGCAAGGGAAGTTTTATAAATGCAAATGTTTTGCTATAAATCATATTCGCTAAGATCCTCTTAGACTGTAAGACTGCTGAGCAGCCGGACTTTTTTTATTACTTGGCACAATATTCACCGGGATAAATACAGTTCGAGTCGCCTGACTCGCATGGGCATACATCCACGTACAGGTCGGCTTTGATTTGAGCGGTTGTACATTTTTCACCCTTTATCGATTTTGGTTGGCAGCTTCTTATCTTGGTCTCCCTGTCCAGCATGCAACATCCGCTTGTGCAATCGCTACTGTAGAGGCACATCTCTCCTAAAGCTCTGTCCATCCTACGGGGTTCTTCATCGATTGGATGCTGAAGCATATCGGCATCATTCCAGACATCATTGATCGAGTTGAGTTTGTTTTGCTTCTCCTTTTCTTTCATCTTTTGACATCTCTTGTTGTTCGAGCCATTCCTGTTGCACTTTTCGCTCACTAATTTTGGGTTTTGGCTAGCTGTCGATGTTGGGACGAATGTGATCAGATCCAGCTTGTCTGTTGTGGTGTTTTGGAGGGCCTCTGAAATGGCTAGTAAGGTGCCAACAGAGATTAATATTGCAATTTGTCTCATCTTGTGCTAAATATTGATATCCTTTTACGAACGAATAATTTCTTGATGCTTCTTTAGTTACCTTGATTTACTTCGGAAAAGTGAATAATTTCATCTAACAAGGGAACATTCGTCCAATCTTGAGTATTTTTGTTAATAATGTTGGTTCCAATTGGAAATGGTGCAAATCTCTATTGGAATTTGGGGGGAAATAAGACTTGAGGAATAACCAGTGAATAATAAGAGCAGATCTCAAATCTTTGAGATTCTTACATCTCCACAAAACAGGATATCATGTTTTTGCAGATGGTATCCAGGACTAAAGCGAGATTTCTTCTTCACTAACTTCAACCCCAAGTATTCGCAGGTAAACTTGTCGCTCTCTAACCGATGTGCAATAAAGCTTGAAGGGGCTATCCCACAGGTGTAGGAGCAGCAGCCAGAGATACCAAAACTGCCGCCTGTTGCAGTCGCAGCCAGTAGACGCTGCTGACGAGTTTCACCTGAACTCTTCTAAAGTTTCAGACTGATGCAAGATTGTCTCGACACTGACGAGCATCACACAAGAAATTTTCTCTATCTAAAAGTTTCTGATAGAGTTTCGCGCTCCCCATGAACCGTCTGGATAAGGTAGGTGCGCTTTGACGAGAACTGCGCAGTAGGCGTCAAGGCGCCAAAGTGCAATACCTGGTCTTACAGGTGTGTACGCGTTTGTCAGACCAAGCTACTCCTTGCCTTATTCTTCTCCACAGCTAAGACCGGTGAGAGAGGGAAAGTGAACAAAGGGCTGATTTCAGGCTTGGCTCCATGAATAATGGTGGAAATAATGGGTTGGAGTGGAGAGAGAAGATATTCGAGTGTTCATCTCGCTAGATGTTGGAAAGAGGCGTCACAACTTTCCCACCATGCAAGCTGATGACTCTTTGTTTCTTGTTTTGATCATTGACGAGCGGACCTTAGACGGTTAGGTCTACTAACGAATGCAGATTTCCCAAGTCGGAATTTCGACCTGCACGGTGGAAGCTCCAGAGCTTTGTGGCCAATTCTGGGAGGTAGCTCCAGTGTTGTGACCGGAAAGCGGTGAATTGATTTCTGATAGCGTGGTCATGTTTCATTCATCGGCATAGGCTCACTGCTGATTCTACATCGTGGGATCAATCTAGCACTACTCTCTAGCCCCAGAAAGCTTAGTTTTCCTGTTCTTTCCAGCGAATACCAGCCCAATCGAGTCCGCTTCAAAGTCTCCACCGTAAGTGATCGTGGCGTTATAAGTGCAAGCAGAGATATGAAAAAATATGCATTCATGTGAATGAGGTGATCATTTATTCATGGAATGGGATCTAGACGATCAGTTGTAGATGAAGTCTTGTCGGTTCAAATGTTCGAAACAGGCCTCTCGTTGTCTTCCTCCCCACTTGTGGTGAGACGAACAGTCTCGTGTACAGTTTTAACCTCAGTTTGTTCCCCTGACAGATTTGACTCAATTGATCGTTTTTTGTCAGTAGGAGTGGACAATTCTGCGTCCAAATCAGTCACATTCATGGCGATAAACTCGTCGTTTTCCTCGCTAGCAGTGGCTGCGGCCTTCTCGGCATCACTCCCAGAATTGCGCCTTTTCCTAGACTTAGTTTCACCAGACTGACCAGCTTCCATGCCATCCACTGCGTCCTTCCCGTGGGGACTCCTTACACATCTAATTATCCTAATGATTGCGTAAGTAATGTAAAGTGATATGGAGGTTATGATTATCTGTGCCAGGCACGGAACATAAGCAATGTAGGTATCTGGCGCCCCGAAAACCACAAGTAGCACACCGAATGTGATGCCTGAGTTTTTGTAAGCACTACTTATAGCCACCGCAATCGCTTTGCTGATATCACAGCTAACTAACTGGCCCACTAAGCCAGATATGATGTATGTTAGGAATGTCGTCAATGCAGCCGCCGACAAAACGTATAAGTCAAACATTTGATATATGTGCCAGTATAGGATTGAACTGAACAAAACGATAAAGATCAGTACAGAAAACACCAATGGCCGAAAGATTCGTTGGGATAGTTTCTTTGCTTTCTCATGTCGTCCCACAATAAGCCAACCAATTAGTAGCGCAACCAACAGCACAAATAAAGATACTAATAACCTGCGATATGGTACCGCGCTCATTGGGTGAGCAAGTGCCTCATTCTGAAGACCCTTCTCCATGGCGAACAGTAGTAATGGCATTGTGAATTGAGCTCCAGCATTGGAGATGACTTGCAAGCCAACCGACAACTCTTTGTCTGAGTCAAGCATGACGGTCCAGAGTGATGATGCCGATGCGGCTGGACTGCAGGCAAAGACAAAAGATCCTATGCGATATAAAGTCTGATTTCTGAATAACCATTTTCCGATGAACCAAGATATTAAGGGCATAATGATAACGCTTGCCAGAAACCCGAGGATAAGCGGCATCGGTCTCTTGACCACTAGACGCAGGTTCTCCTCATCTAATTGAGCACCCAAGTTGATATAGCTGATTACCATCAAAATAATAACCGAAACGAAGAAGATATTCCCCCAGATCCCTTCATCCTGAACAACATTTACAGGCAAACCTAATTTTCTGTATCCAACTACCGGCAGTACATTTGTCCTTCCCTTTTCAACCAGTTCTATTGCGATCGGTTCCAAGAGTGCGTGTCCGATGTAGTTTGCGTGAAGTCGTAGCTTGCCAGTCAATATGTAGTTAGAGGCTTCGAGAGATTTTCTGTCACGAATAACGAGATCATTGCTTGGAGCTAGAGTGACTATGTTGAACGTGGGTGCGAGTGTTCTAGTTCTGAACCTCACACCAATCGAAAGAGCGTTCCCGATAAAATTTTTATCCAATACTATTTTGACGCCGAGATCATGCGTTGATTCCATACTCATGTTGAGGGAGCCCTCAATATCATATGTGATATACTTTAGCATCGGATCATTGGTATCATAGCATTCGCACACCTGTTGAGTGAGACATAACGCTACCAGAGCATATATGAGATATGTGCCCATCATCCGTTTGAAGATCATGTTTTAGAGAACTTGGAAATTGCCAAGATAAGTGTAGAAAACTATTTGAATAGGGTGGCAGCCTAGCTAAAAACTGTATAAGACTTGAATGAGATCTTTCTTCATGGCTTGAAATCAACCACTGTTGCAAACACTGGCAACGAGTAGCAATGCTGCATCTCCTGAACAATGAGAAACAATTATATCACAGTCCGATCTGCTTCTCCTCTTTACCATGGGCATGGTGTTGTTAATCGAAAATCAGTAGTTTGTGCAAAAGGCCTATGGTTAAGCGGAAAAATACACTCACATGTAATTAGTCATCTTCATCGATACTCTGTTTACTTAAAAGAACCGTAGCCGCAAGGCCGCGGAAGCGCCTCGATTGTTGCAGCGTGCACCACACTCGCTATTCATTTGTGATCAGCCGCGATCTGTTCTTGTTTTGTTCGTTGTGCAAATAGACGTAATCGGCTACAAGGATTACTTGTAACCGATTGTCCTGGTGCTGGTTTGTTCAATCTACATAATTCTCAAAGCTTGAGATCTCTGAGTTGATCCAAAGTATCTGATGGATTCTTTACAGAGTGACCTATTGTGCGAGCATCCGAGTAAATTTCGTGGTCATTGCCGCCGGGTGCGGTCTTGTCACCGAAAAAGTAGATTCTTTTATATCCACTATCAATCAAGTTGAGACAGTAAGTTTTGTCCCACCCCTTCGGAAAGGCATCGAACGAAATCTGACCACCGATCGAGTAGACCATGTCTAATGGGTCATCACTGTCAGGGCCGAAACGTTTCTTGAGTTCCTCAATGAATTTCGCTCGAACCCCGTGTTTCTTATCGTAGTCATTGAAATTATCCCTCTCGGATTGGTTGCAACTACGTCCCACCGGGCAGACGTTTATCAAACCATTCCTGAATTCTATAAAATTTCCACGTTTGACGGGAAGTTCTAACTTGGACATGTAATGAAGGCAAAAGTTGATGAATCTTTGCAATTTTTCATCACCTATGTGATCTACTATACTTTTCTTGGCGATCATTGAGCCGTCTTTGTAAGCGACAAGCCCATTTTCTGCAAAGACATAATCATAACTCTCGAGACAGTTGCTAATCGGGTCCGTGACACCTTTCAGTGCCGAGGGGAGAGTTTGTTCCGCTATCTTATTCAAGTCTGAACCTCCCACAAGGCCGACAGTGACTCTAGATCTGAGTTCTCTTAGGTATTCATGCACGGGATCTTCAATCACCTGTCTAGAAGGCGTGATGGTGCCGTCGACATCAAAAAGGACAAGAGTATCACCCTTTCCTGACATCTTGCTATATTTTAGGTGAGACTAAAATAATGGACCAACATTTCTTGCAAGGCGTTTTCTACAGAGCGTGCTCTGCAGGCCGACACTTGACTTTTTACTGCCACGGAAGCCCCTGCGAGGGCCCGTATGTTTCTGACACCTGCACAATCCTGTAAGATCATACAAATTTGTATGTGTGAGATCACTGGGGGTTTCTAGGGGGCGACTATCGATAATGCTCCCTCTCAACCCCTCTTTCTTGCAGTAAGCTTAGATGAAATGTGGTAATTATTCGACTTCTCATAAGTTTCGAGACGTCTGAAGCGAACGCTGAAACTGACTTAAGCCGTGTTTATTTATGGGGATCGAAAGCTAGAACCAGAGACTGGGTGAAAGCTCACCCGCCGAGTCTGGTGCTGTCGATGGCTATCATGATCGCTGGCTCGGAGGTCTATGGAAATGAATGGAGACTCCAGCGAAGAATTTACTCGGCTTAAAAGGACGGGAAAATTAGCTCCAGAGTTTGTGGTACGGCACTTTGGAGAAATGCCCTCAGCTTCACTGGCCTGTTTGATTAATATTTCTGACGTCAAGAGCTTGAAATTGGTGGACACCATTCATAACGGAGGGGGCCAGGCCTTGGGAGAACTTTTCTGAAACAAAGAGGTCCCACCCATGGCGTGGGTAAGCCGATGGAGCTTAGTAGTGGTCGGGTCTGCGTGAGGATAGCTCTCAGAGATCGAGATAGGGGCCAGCAGAGCATTACACCAGCGGACTATCGCACCACCGGCCCTCGGCTTCAAGGGCTTCGCTGCGACCCAGAAAACAGACCCAAGGTGGTGGGCGCGTAATTTCTGCTGCCCTATGCTCGCCTAGACGCCAAGGGATCCTAAATTACGCATGCTCCCGCAGGGGCCCTTCACAGTGTCAGGTGCCACTTCGGCTTGCACCCAAAGAAGTGGAAAATTGGCAAATAGTCGGAGGATTGTTATTGTTTTCTCCTGATAGTTGTTATTGTTTTTCTCCTCCCCCAATCGAGCAAGAGCTTGCTGGAAGTTACACAAATTACCATCGAACAAGTTTGAATTTTGTTAAGTGAACCATAAAGTTGAGTATTCACACAATAATCCTAAGATGTCAATGTTTGTTGGTTAAAAATATTAATTTCAACATGATAGATTGCCTTGAAAAACTACAACAGCAGCAACAGCAACAACATCAGCGCTATGTGCCACAGCTTCAGCGTCACAATCTGGTCCAGAATGCTTTATTACCCAATTTGGGGCCCTCTTCCTTCGATGAGGTGGCAAATTTTCATGGGCAAAGCAACGCTCACTATCAGCAGCATAGGCAAGCTTCACTGAACCAATCGATTCTGGGCTATCCGGAGCAAGATAGTCTAGTCCATCTCCAGGAGCCCAATGGAAACGAGAATCAGCAACAGCAAGCTGCAGGTGGTAGTGAGTTGATTGGTTATTATTTTGGTAGCATATCTCGCGAGACTGCCGAATGGATATTGAAGAATCATGGAAACTACCAAGATGGTGCCTATCTGCTTCGTAGTAGTGGGCCAAATGACGACTTCGTGTTATCTCTTATGGTGATTCATGAGGATAAACAGGCCATACAGCAAAAAGAGCAGCAGCCACAAGACGTGATCACCAATTTAAACGCCCATGTTGTCCAGGAAATTTTGCACTACAAGATAATTGAGACAGAGGATAGCTTTGTTGCTCTACATGGGCAGGTGGGCGACGAAAAGTTCGCCACAATAGATGAACTAATCGATAAAGCTCAGGGTGTTGCAACAAAACCACGCTGGCCTGTGCTAAGGCAATCTCTTGAATCCCAAATCTTACCACCAACTTATTGGGGCTTGACCATCGATCAAGTTCGATTAGCTATACTGATCAAGGCGAAGCAATGGGGGTTTCCTCTATTCGCTTCTCCTGGTTGCAAGTCGTTCAAGGGAAACTCGCCCGGGTCATTAGATCCTGCCTCGTCTATGAAGATGTTGGACATCACAGCTAATGATGCACCATTAAATGGGATGAATGGAGGTAGTCTCATAAATAATGTTACCACTTTGAATAATGAAACCATACGCACATTAATCTACAAGAGCCTACACGAGTTCCAGCCATGGTTTCATGGCAAGATCAGTCGCGAAGAGGCTGGACGACGCATTGAAGAGGGCACGCCGAGAGATGGCAGGTTTCTAGTGCGCGAGCGAGACAACATCAGCTACGCAATGTGTATAAGTCACAAAAGGACGACTAAACACTATAGGATTGATGTGCTGCCAACCGGAGAGTTAGCCATACAGGATGGACACAAGTTTACGAGTCTGATGGCCCTAGTGAGCCATTACACTTTGATGAGCGATGGCCTCTGGTGTGCCCTGACGGAGGCTTGCGCCAGACCAATACAGAAACCAACCCTCACGAGCACCGGTGGAATAGCCCCGGTGGGACCGCAAACCATTTGTGCCAACTCGAACAATCTCTATTGCGTTCCACCTCCTCCACCAGCCCCAACAAGCATCCATCATCCTCGGGCAGCGCAACAATTTCAAGCTCTCAAGCAGGCTCAGCAACAGGCCCACCTTCACAAGGCTCAATCAATGGACCAAACAGGATCAAACAAGCCAGCTGAAACCAAGCACAACAATTCACCTAATTTCCAATATCAGACTGCTGCTGCAATGTCAATCAAGGCCCCTATTAAAGAGTGGCTGCAGGCAATCAATCACAAGTGGTCCCAGTTGATGGTGAACAAGAATCAGCAATCGTTCAACTCTTTTCTATTCGGCTCCTCAAATCCATTGAATAATCATTGTCGTCGAAATAATCACAACCACCATCGTCACTCAGGAACAAACGGTCGCAACAAAAGGTGCAAAACGATTGCAAGACAACACTCTTGTCGAAACTGCGGCAACCATCACCGGAAGCTACCAGTTCTAGGAAATGACGGCGCATCAACTGGTTCCTACTGCCCTACATCAATGCAACACACTAATTTAGGTGCCAATTCTCATTGCGGTCAGGCTCCAGCAAGTAAGCCATGTGCATGTGATTGTTACCCCACTCGCTCTCTAGTAGGAACTAATACTAATAACACACCTTTTGCAACGTCATCACTAGAACGCAATATTTGCACAAAAAGTTGTTGCTTTCCCCCGGGATCGGATAGATCTCTCGGCCAACAGATACCTAGCCTAGCTTCCCAACAGTTAGATATCGATCCATCCAAGTCGATTCTATCTCATCTACCACAGAATTCTGGATTCACTCTGGATAGCCAGTCATTCATTGGGTCTCCATTATTCGCAGTTAGACAACAGCAGACGAGCTTGCAGACAGGTGTCTCACAAGCCATAGGCCAGAGCAGCAGCAGCAGCAAGAGCGGAAGTAGTAGCGGAAATGGAAAAAACGTCCGCGAAGAAAGACTCATCTCACCAGCCAAATCTGTATCGGCAAATCTAAATAATAATTGCCCTTACGGCACAGATATATATGGATCTCAAACCAGCACTGCATTGATCAACGATCGTCAACCGACGACATCATCCAGCTCATCATCAAGCAATCGACCTCGACTTCAGGCCCGAACTAATCCATCAAATACACTAGACCAGAATATGATGAATTATGGCCATAGTCAGAATCCAGCTAGCTACCAGACGAATACTTCCATTCCGGATGTCGGTCCGAATCAATTTAGGCAACAGTCGGTTCTTTTGGCTCATCAATGTTCTGATTCAAGAAAGATAGAGCTTTCACAGAAAACTAGACAGATGGCAACTCCCACTGTGACACGCCTGGCAGGCCAGATACTATGTGGCCAGCATGCAGGGCCGGCATATAGATACACAAACTGTCAAGCAGATGGCTTAAGAGACTGCCCTCATTTGAGACAGATCAATAGAGCAGCAGATGACTCTTTGTTGCAAAGTAGCAGCACTCAATTGGCAAGTGATGCAGCATTGTCTAAATTTGTACAATTTCAAGATGGCCAGTGTTTGAGGACACATCGTGACACTAAGAGCATTCAGATGGCCTACCTGCTGTCTCGCCAACAAATAGGAAAAGACTCAAGCCGTAAATGTGCTCAAGGAACTCCTTGCGGGAGTGCCTTGCATGACCAGTCTAGCTCGCTAAACTCCAACATGAGCAACAACCAATTCGGGGCTCGTTCAAGTCGGATCCCGCCGACAAAGGCCCAGCAAAAAGTACTGACAAGTCAAAATTTTGACCTCATGGATTGTAACAATGAAATCTTTGATTTCAAATACGACCCGAAACTAATCAAATCGTCAAGTATCGAAACTTTGTGTGGGCAAGCCGAAGAGGATGAAGATCTTAATGTAGATGGATTCAAGACTAATCGCGAGCTCTTAATGTCACTACAGAGTTATTGGCCTTGTGTTCAGCATTCCAAAGAAAATATACTCATGCCAACTCAAACGACGAACGGGATTCAGAATAACAGCGAACTGTTAAATCCATCAGAGGGGACTGTCATCAATGGTGAATTGGAGTCATCATCACCGTTCGCCCAAGCAGAGGAAGAGGCTCTACATCGGGAACTGTATGATATGAAGAAGAAACATGATCTCGACGAACTAACGACATCTTTGCTGGCGGAACTAACAACTAGCTTGAAAGCACAGGTAGACCTGAAAAATAGAAGATCTGGTCTATGTACTAGTTCCATATCTGCTGCAAATGAGCTTCAGAAGGAAGAGCCAAAATCAACACCTATATTCGAAGAGAATATTGTGGTTAACCCAAGCGAACTGGTCGATGAATTTGACGTACTGAAACAATAGGAGCCCGGTTCTAGTTACCCAATGGATCGGTTGTGGGCAGCGGGTGAAACATGACACAGTCGGATATCTCTTAGCTAGAGTCGATAGATGAAATCCAGATGGTGACATACAGTAAGACATACAGTATTATAGCTATTTTCGTTAACATATAAAGGGCTACGAGGTTACGATCTGAGCAACTCAGAGATAAGTCTCTCGATAGTATGAATTTTGTAATAACCGCCTATTTCGATGACGAAGAGGCTTTGTAATGTCTGTATTCTGGTTTGAGCTCCCACATATTTTTGTGAGTACTCTTAGAGCAATAATTGCAAATTTCTTTCAGAATTTCTTTCAGGTACGGAATAGATTGGTTTGTAATCCTAACGAGATCCTTAATGTTGTAATATTGTTGTTTCTCAAAGGCTGCGAATAATCTCGCTTGGACTATCTCCTTGTCTTCCCGGACAACCTTCTTGGATTCTTCTTTCTTCTTCCTGAGGTCGGCTTCAAAAGCAAGCTGTGCAGCGCCACGGGGTTTGTAAGATGTGACGGCCTTCTCTAAAATTTGTGTCACTCTCGTCGGCTTTGCAGCCTCTTTGATCAAACTAGATTTCAAATTCATATATGACATATCACCTATAGGTCTTAGCTCGCCACGAAATTTGACATCACCTTCATATGATATCCTTTCATTGGTGTTGTTACTATTACTAGCGTCATTGGACGCGGGATCTTTTGTTTGCGTAAGGATGACCATCTTCTGGTTGACCAGGGGCTTGAGGGTAAGCTTGTGCTCAGTGGGCAATGATTTACTAGTTGTATATGAATTGTCGCCAGTTCTGAAGCTTGAGCTAGTTATAAATTGAATCGGGACACCTGGTTGACCCTTGGGAATAGAAATCTTACCTAGTTCGGCTCCCTCCGGAGCGTCGTTCCAAGCACTGGCGACATATTTTGGCACCTTAACGAGCCAGACATCCCGCTGATTCTTGGTATCAACGCTATACATGGTTCAATGTCAAGAGGATTAGTATACCTAGTAATATGCTGGTTACGATACGAGAGGAATGAATTTAACTCATAAAATGTCGAGTTAAAACCAAAACTTTCGCATAGCCGTACATGTGTAGACACGCGGAATCGGTTAGTAGAGCTGCGAGACGAGTGTCGAAGTTGAGTGCCAGTGGCATCGGATTGTCCAAAATGACACAGAGTATTGCGTCGATGGTCCTCCGAACAAATTGAATTTAAATCCCACTATTTGTCGAAGAATAGCACCGAAGAAGTTCAATTCTGTTGACCGGCCTGTTTGAATGACGGTCACAGCAAAGCATCGAAGACAATAGTTCTATTTGACTAGTCTGCTCAGCACGCTAATTACGGATTCCACAGGTTCACCCGAGGAGCAAATAAAACTTAGTCGCGGAAACTCCAACTCAAAAGGAGGATCATGGAGCGAGAGGGTTAGCCAGTTGACAGAAACCTGGAATCTTGGCTCAAAAACGATCACTCGGTTTCACTATAATGGAAAATATGCTCAAAGTCCGATGGCAAGGCAGATAAGCCGGCAGCCATGGCGTTAGGACTCTTAGTTGTCTTCCCAATCGTCTTAAAGCCTTGAGTGGTCATATTTTTTGGTTCCGGTGATACGCTCATGCTCCTAGTCGAAGTCTTTTCAGTTCTTTCATTCTGTTGCGAAAGACTGTTGTTGCTGGCTGAATTTTCGGCCGAAGGACTCGTTGGCGCACTTACAACGTTCCGCTGTTTAGCTTTTGACCGTTGATTTTTTAGAAAAGCCGTTTGAGACTTATATAGCTTATACAAGTATTTGGGGAAGTCTCTTATGTACACCGGATCATATGCTCTGATGGGATCTGTAGTATTTGATTGCACATGCTGAGAGCTATAGGGCTGCTTATATCGTTTCTGCCCCGAAGGGGGCATTTGTTACAAAGCTGAGCCACCTTCCAACCTAATACTATGACCTTTGTTATAAGGATAGACCAGATGTACCAGTATCTCTCAAAGTCTATGATAGAGAGGGTGGAATATGTATAGTCTTAGCTGATACTCAATAGTGCGCAGACGATCCTGAATGTGCATTGTGTCATTCGGGCGGCAGTCGAGAGCAGTCGAGCAATCTCGGGAAGAAAATGAGCGCTGAGGCAGCTCCGGCAGCAATGTGGGAGATGCAGCGACAGCAGAAACGCCGAACATTTCTAGCCAACGAAAGCAGTAAAAGAAGACAGGACCAGCAAATAACACAGAGACGAGAGAGAAACTTTCCTTTTGTGCGTGCTGTGTAGATTTTCTCGGACCCACAACGTTTGCCGCAGTTGTTCAGCTCCGTCGGGGTGTCTTGTATCCGTTCAGCCCGATTCTTATTGCCGGTGGTTGCCCACCCCCTAACATATTTGCCATTTGTTACTTTGGCTACCACATACTACTCAATTATTAGACAGATAACAAGATTAAGGGCAAAGTAACAACTAGATTCCATCATTGACTGTATATTATTTGAGCATCCTATAAGCAAACTTATCCTCACTTTAGATGATCCCTTTAAGACTCTACCATATTACTTAGCCGGATACTTGGCATCACCATGTCGATTCAAACTTAACAAGTTCATTAGCCGAAGGACCAATCAGAAACACGCTAGAATCTTTCACAAGCAACTTGCGATCAGATGGAGCCGAAATTTAAATCCATCTTCAAGTCATAAACTCCTCTCAAAGTGGAGGTCAGTAGATACTAAACGAGCACAAGATAAAATTGAAAAGACAAGCCCAAGCTCCCATAACAAGAAACGCAACCACCGCCACTCCTTATATATCGTTCATGCACATCAATAGGGACACTTCAGATAGCGCCCAACTTCTTGATCACATCCTGCTCGCATTCAAGCACCGAGAACTGTGAGACTTAGCAGCTTATTTCTCTCTAGATTATCTAAACACAGCCATTAAATGTATAACAATCAACCTGTAGAGTTGGAACTTTCCTCATCACCCATCTACCGCCTTCAAAAGCATCAGGTAGAAAGAGTTAGCATCGTAAGCGAGCAAGAAGTTTCACTCAGAGACTTGGCGGTTATAACTTTTGCTAAAGATATACCAGTGCAGCTTAAACGGCTCACAAGTCGAAGTAGTATAGTTACCAACAATAATCTTACAAAGTACAGTATATAATAACAAAAAAAATCGAAGCAAAGAAAGTAATCACAAAATCAAAATGGGTAACCTCTACAAAGATCACGTCCAAATTTCATCTGATCTGGAGGGTTATAGACATGCCGTAAGACAAAAGCCTGATTTCATCGACGGATACATCAACCTGGCAACTGCTCTCGTTGCAGCTGGAGACATGGAACAGGCAATTCAAGCTTATCTATCAGCTCTGCATTATAATCCTGATTTATATTGTGTTCGGAGTGACCTCGGAAACTTGTTCAAAGCTCTAGGTAGGCTTGATGAGGCGAAAGCTTGTTATCTGAAGGCAATCGAAACATGTCCAACTTTCGCGGTTGCATGGAGTAACCTTGGTTGCGTCTTCAATGCACAGGGTGAGATATGGCTCGCCATTCATCATTTTGAAAAGGCTGTGACTTTAGATCCAAATTTCTTAGATGCTTATATCAACCTTGGAAATGTCCTCAAAGAGGCCAGAATATTTGATAGGGCTGCCGCGGCTTATCTTAGAGCATTAAACTTGAGCCCTAATAACGCGGTCGTCAATGGAAATCTAGCCTGTGTTTACTATGAACAGGGTCTTATAGACATGGCGATTGAGACTTTCAGGCGAGCAATAAGATTGCAGCCTAGTTTCCCCGATGCATATTGTAATTTAGCTAACGCCCTCAAGGAGAAAGGTCTGGTAGCTGAGGCTGAAGAATGCTATGAGACAGCATTGAAACTATGCCCCAATCATGCTGACTCACTAAATAACCTGGCAAATATCAAACGCGAACGTGGATACATCGAGGATGCCACTTCCTTATATCTGAGGGCCCTTGAAGTATTTCCAGAGTTTGCAGCGGCACATTCGAATCTAGCATCTGTGCTTCAGCAGCAAGGAAAGTTGACCGAAGCTATACATCATTATAAGGAAGCCATAAAGATATCACCCACATTTGCCGATGCATATTCGAATATGGGTAACACCTTGAAAGAGCTTGGAGATATTCAAGGTGCATTACAATGCTACACTCGCGCTATCCAGATCAATCCTGCCTTCGCTGATGCTCACTCAAACCTTGCCTCAATACATAAAGACTCAGGTAATATCACTGAAGCTATCACAGCATACAAGACAGCTCTCAGATTAAAACCAGATTTTCCAGATGCATTCTGTAACTTAGCTCACTGTCTACAGATCATATGCGATTGGACAGATTACGATGAAAGAATGAGAAAACTGGTCGCGATAGTCGGTGAACAGCTTCAAAGAAACAGACTACCATCAGTCCATCCACATCACTCAATGCTATACCCATTATCACATGAGTACAGAAAAGCTATAGCTAGTAAGCACGCCTTATTCTGCTTAGAAAAGGTATCCATATTACGCAAGCAACCGTACAATTTCACGCACTGCAAAAAAGCAAAAGTTAAACGGCTCAGGATAGGTTATGTTAGCTCAGATTATGGCAATCATCCTACATCACACTTGATGCAAAGTGTTCCTGGCATGCATAACCGGGATAGATTTGAGATTTTTTGCTACGCTTTATCACCAAATGATGGCACTAAGTTTCGTTCGAAAATAGAGCGGGAAGCTGATCATTTTATAGATTTGTCGACCGTTCCATGCAACGGAAAGGCGGCAGATAGAATCTTTTCGGATCAGATACATATCCTTGTCAATATGAATGGCTACACGAAAGGCGCTAGGAACGAAATCTTTGCACTGAAGCCAGCCCCCATTCAGGTGATGTGGTTAGGTTACCCGGGAACAAGTGGTGCCTCGTATATGGACTACATCGTTACAGATAAGACTACCTCCCCCGTTGAATTAGCTCACCAATATTCTGAAAAACTCGCCCACATGCCGGAAACATTTTTCCTCGGAGATCACAGGCAAATGTTTCCTCACATGATAGAACGTGTCATCCTATCGGAATGCGGGTCGATTAGAAAGGAGACTACGATTTCGAGAGATGGCACCAACCAGAAGGTCGACAGACTTGTCGCACCTCCAGATAATGTCAGTATAGTGAACGCAACCGATTTGTCTCCCATCATCGAGAAAGCAGATGTTAAAAGAATTTGTGAGCTAGCGGTTGTTACGAAAGCCAACATACCGAACGGAAACAGCAAGGATCATAGAGCGACGAATGCATCCAAAATCCGTCAGACCGCAACCGAGATTGTTAGAACTGTAGCACAATTTCCCACCACACTTCCGGTTCAAGCTATGATATCTCAAGGCCAGATACAGACCTCAGTTAACGGAGTGGTTGTCCAAAACGGTCTCGCAACCAACCAGATGAATAATCGGGCAGCAACTGGCGAGGAAGCACCGGATTCAATCGTAGTCACGACAAGACAGCAGTATAGTTTGCCTGAAGACGCTATAGTCTATTGTAATTTCAATCAGCTGTATAAGATTGACCCCAAGACCCTGAACGTATGGGTTAACATATTGAGAAGGGTACCCAAAAGCGTGCTTTGGCTCCTAAGGTTCCCCATCATTGGTGAGGCCAACATTGTCTCCAGAGTTGCACAGTTGGGTATATCTCCGGACCGAATCATATTCTCCAATGTTGCCGCCAAAGAGGAGCACGTACGGAGGGGGCAGTTGGCGGATGTTTGTTTGGACACGCCTCTATGTAATGGGCACACAACCGGTATGGATGTCTTATGGGCAGGAACGCCAATGGTTACGTTACCATTAGAAACTCTTGCATCCCGTGTAGCCTCATCTCAGCTAACGTGTCTGGGAACACCGGAGTTGATAGCTAGCTCATACGAAGAGTACGAGGACATTGCTGTCAGACTGGGCTCGAACCGAGAGTATTTGAAAGCGATGCGTGCCAAAGTTTGGCAGGCTAGAACAAACTCTCACTTGTTTGATGTAAAATTTTATGTTAATAATTTAGAAAATTTATTTATGCGAATGTGGAAGAGATACGAGAACGGCGAGGAACCTGATCACATTACAAATGAATGAATGTATAGATTACACAACCATATGTGGGAATCATCACAACATAATAGAACGATGATCAACAGCTGACTAATATCATTTCTACCTCTCATTATTAAAATTCGATTCCAGTTTTTTATAGGTTTCCTCCAGCCTTTTGCTGTAGGCGTCAATTTTGTAAGCCAAAGCTTCCAGGGATGTCACTTTAGTATCTATATCATCAATTGCCTTCACTAGCGTATCTAATCGTTGGCGCGCTTTCTGGTTTTCGTTGATCCGGTTAACATGTTTCGAGATTTTTTCAGCAACCAGCTGATAATCTTTGAATGATGATGCCGCGGTTTCATTCAATTTGGTAAGGAATTCATAATCTTTCAACGAGGCGGATAACTCGGCGCTTATATACTGTGAGACCTTATCGAATGCGTCCTCCTGTTCAGACATGATGGATTGATTAGTTCGTATATATAACGAGAATATTGATTATGGGGCCAGGATCATCAGCGACAAGAATGTATATCGTCTTGAATTAACATATGAGGACGGTCTCACGGGTGGATGTATCGTTCTAAGCGAGCAAAATGATTGTTTTGCTGTCAGCGAAAGTTTTCGCAAACATTCTCCTGATGATGGCGCCACCAGCACCCTTAACGAGGCAGCCATTTTCCGCTGCGCCTAGCTCAGACAGCGATCCAGTATGATTAGACAATTATATAGACCGCCTGAGATGAAGCTTGCTGTTCAGGTTCATGGTCGTGCCTTGAAAGTGGGAGGAGAGTGGCCCAAGCATTTGTTGAGTTATCTATGATTATAATTCCGAGGTTCCCTCTCTTGTTTGCATATCGTGTTTTTGTCACAAATCGGTTCGGCCAATGGAAAAAACACTCGACGCTAGCGCGAGTTGAAAGGGATGGCGAGACAAAGCAAACACATGGAACGGATTAGTAGTGGAACAATTCGATATCATTCTATGGGAATGGAGAGATAGATGACGTCGAATGGAAAGAGAAATTCTCAAAAACTCAAAGATCCAAGGCTGTCCACTAATGGTCCGTCCTGTTTGCTTGCACTTGAGTTTGATGGATGCCCAAGAATGTTCCTGGAACATGCAAGAAATGGTCCCGATACGTTTGTATAGGAACCTTCTATTGCCGCTTCCACGACTATTGAATGTCTGGGGAAGAATAGTCCAGAATGTCATGGCCAAATAACTACATAGTTATTATTGACTATCTGTGAAACACCAGTTATAGCATGGTTGTATTTGCTGGCTAGACACATGAATCATTGATCTAAGTCTCGTAATCTCAAGTCAATTTGTCTGCGTGTATGAGCGCGAGACATTAAGAAAAGCAGACGGAGATTGCGTGTTTGTCCGAGCCAAGTTGAATGACATTAAAGAGAACGTTGCAGCTCGTTTTGATAGATTGGATTGGTTTCCATCATTGGAATCAGTTTATTTGCTTTGTCTATCTCATGTGTCCATACAATAATGAGCGCGGAATCCCTTGAACATTTGCCTAGAAGTTAAATATAGTTTATCAAAACACGCCTGAAAGATTGGAAGTCTACATTTGGAGATTGATGAGAAATTATTGGGTCCTATTTATACTTTGTTATATTCTTACACTCCATTAGATTGTTCCGCCTATCTCATCCTGTATAACTGTTGCGTCGCCAACAAGAGCCATATCTCTCTATCCTGTGCTCTTATCTCGCCTCCGCTAATCGATGTCCACTAGTACTTTTGCTGCTATTCTTTTTCAAACCTTCCTTTTAACTTTAAAGCAAACAATGAAAAATGTAAGCAACCTAGTGAAGATAAGCATTGCCAAAAGTATAGCAAAGCAGTGGAGTAGTTGTGAATCTTGTAGATCATAGTCAATCATTGGATACGGAACAACCTGTTCGCAAGAGGTTATATTGCGTCCAAAAGAGTTTGCTCTAGCTAGCGAGTCAATGAGTTTGGTGAACAAATCTGGCTTTGTCTCGCCGGCCGCCATAGTGGTGATCTCTAGTTGGGCAGCAGAGGAGTTTGTCGCTGCTGAGAGAGTGTCCGACTCGGCTTGACTCGGACCAGGGGCCTTGAAGCTGCTGAGCCAATAGTCGAGCATTGAACGAGCTATGGGAGGAAGCTCGGGAACTGTCTGATTGAATAGGGCCGGATCACACTCGCATTGATTGAAACCGTAGCGAGATATGAGACAAGCTTCTATTGCGTACCTTAAGTAGGATAAATTCGACAAAGGCCTCAAGTATCTTGGAATGGATTGGGTTCTTACCAAGAAGCCTGCAAACAGAATGATGGGAGTCGTCGCAGCTGGAGCTACGAATACGGCGGCTTTCATTCTATCCATGAGTATGGCCCCAAATAGTAGGCCTTGTGATTGAGCGATCAAAGAGCTTAGTATCAGTATGGCAGTGATGGAGAAAAATCTCCATTGCATGTGCGAGGAGGGTTGGCCGGTGGTGTAATAGGATAATGACATAGCCAAAAGAGGTAGCGTGAGCTGAAAGGGAATATCGGCCAGAGTTCGGCCAATGAAATAGGATGATAAACCGTACCAGCCATTTCGGAATTCCTTCACTAGTACGTGCATATCGAGGGGAAAAGTTAACACGGTAACGGTCATGGCGGCAAAAATTATTCCATACAGTTTGAAGAATATGTAACCAATATTCTCGAGCGTCGTTCTAAGATCCTCTTGCAGCTGCAAGGCGGTGTCATTGGGCTCGAGCGCATAGGCCATGATGTCTATGGGCCCAGCTCTCGGACAAGCGTTTGGCTTTCCGACGTGGGTCCCATAAACAAGGCTAACCATTAGGGGCACAACTATATGGAGCGCGAGCTGCATGCTGCACAACATTGGATCACGAACTATAGACAACCAGGAACGATGGAAATGCAAATAGGTATGCCGCCAGAAAGGAAATCTCTGGTCCGCCTTCAGGCTGTTGAGTTTGAGTCTCTTTTCCGGCCGCTTTCCGCCTCCATGTCCATTGCCACCTCCACCTCCACCTCCGCCTTCGCCTCTACCAGCAACGCAGGCTAACGGAACTTTCGTAATATCGGATGAGAGATCCATGGGTCCTGTTGGTCTATCAGAGCTAAATTTGAAAGCGGATGCATTGCAAAGGGATAGTCGGGCGCCACTAGAGCTCGCTGCACGACGTCTAGGTCGTCGGCGCTTCTTTCTGGCACGATTGTCCAAGTTCTCCTTGCCGGTTTGCCCGTAGTCGAGGGCACAATTGCAACCTTCTAACTTCGATGGACAGGCCAGCTTAGTGCAACAGGCTAAGGTCGTGGAGACAATCTTATCGGAAACAGTCACAGAAACTTCGGCTTCGCCCTCGTTGCATTGCAACTGGCCGACAAGATCCTTTTGGTGATCTCTCCGCCCGTTTCTATTGCAATCATCATCATTAGCCGCCGACTGATTGAGAACAATGGGAGCCATGCTCACAGCACCCTCGTGCTTCTTAATGTGACAAGAAGTGTCGCGTTCGATTCGATTGTGGTCGAGGTCGTTGGAGTTGAAGTCGTTGTTGTTGTTGTTGTTGTTGTTGTTGTTGTTGCTATTGCTGTCATTGTACTCTGCTTGCTTCTTGGCCGCACCAATGTGTCCAAGCTGTTGCTTAGCCGATTCTCCTCCATATGGCCCATTTGTGTTTGTGAGCTCGTCTTCGGCGATAAATCCTTTGTTAATCAAACCCCCCTCGCACGCATATCGAGACTCATCCTCTAGCGTCTTTCGAACAATAATCTGACTTGAACCATTGCAGCTGTTTCCAATCATTATCTTGCTATCATTGAACTTTCCACTCGACACTAATCGGCTGTTGTTTCGCTCTAAATCTATGCGGCTAATCTCAGCGCCCGAGATCCCTTTGTTGTAATCGCTTTTATCATTCCTATGATTATTAATGCGACGATCAGTGTTGTTGCCTTCTTCGTCGGAATTATGAGACGATGAGGAAGCGAAGGAGCAGGACGATGATGGACAATCGACCGCCGAGTCGCTGGTCGAGTTTTGCTCATCGGGGGCCAGGGCGAACTGTTGCGCATACTGTGTCCTCTGGATTGAGTTCAACTTCAGGATCGACTCTTGGCCAAACTTTCCTGCGGCAATCTCGACAATCATGGTTGCCGGATTGTAGTAAGTGTTTGGCAATTCTAAGCCAATCCGATTGATCACTGATTCTATGCTCGATGGTGGGCCCTCGTAGATACATTTTCCACCTTGGGCCACCACGTAAACATGATCAAATTGCTGAAAGACATCACTGTTGGGCTGATGGATGGTCAATATAACCGCAATAGGCTTCGTTTGTGGTGCACTTGACGAGCAGCAACTTGCCAGCGAAGAGCGCTCGTCGGTGAGCTTGCGTAGCACTTGAACTGTCTGGTAGCAAGTCATAGCGTCCAGACCAGAGGTGGGCTCGTCTAGGATCAAAATATCTGGACTTGAGAGCAACTCCTGCGCTATGGACACCCGTTTGTACTGTCCACCACTCAATTTGTTTATCCTAGTCCGAAGGCAGCTCATCAGGCCTAATTGTTCGGCAACTCGCTTGATATTCAGCCTATGGTCGAACGTCTTATCGAAACAATTTTTCATCTTGCTCGCATAATTTAGTGTCTCATAAACTGTCAGATGCCCGATCAGATGATCTTTTTGTGGAATTATTGAAACCTTGAGATTGTCTTCATTGGTTGAGATGGTTGGCAGAGAATCTTTCGCACTTGCCTCAAATTGGTATCCATTTTTCCTCGTCACTCTCGATTCTTCCACATTGCAACAACAGGCGCTCTTGTTTGCCTGCTTGATGGTGGTGGTCTTCTCACAACAATGCGAGAATTGTTCATCAACCACCCGACCAGGGGCCTTACTTGAGGCGGACGAGAATCTTATTGACCCGCTTAGACCGCTTTTTCTATGACCCGTAAGACAATCGAGGAGAGTCGTTTTGCCCGCACCACTTGGGCCCAAAATAGCGGTTATTTCCCCCGATCGGAAAGAACCATCCAAATGATCGAGAACCACCCTACTGCTTGCGGGCTGCTGCACCACCTCAGCTAAGCTCGAGTGCTCTTTATCATCGCCTTTCTGCTGTTCGGG
>Ga0058701_10000049_pt1 | contig 92942 bp, 82 predicted proteins | sample AgamicOrMae_FD_97039 | JGI IMG/M metagenome (GOLD analysis project Ga0058701, IMG submission 97039) | Agave microbial communities from Guanajuato, Mexico - Or.Ma.e | ecosystem: Host-associated > Plants > Phyllosphere > Phylloplane/Leaf | place: Guanajuato, Mexico | collected 2012-06-04
CAGGATTCCACTTCTCTCGCAGGATAGAACGGCGCTATTGGTATGGTGTCCCACAATGCCGAGTGTTATTCCATGGCTGCGCGCGCAAATTTTGTACACTTTAATTTTGCTCCGTAGTGTACATGAGGGGGGCTGCCCTTAGGGTTGGCCATTGCGGTGGGCGCACCATTGGCCTTTGCTTGGGGCTTCTTCTCGTGCAGTTCGGGGCGAGCGCCTGTTCAGTGTAGCGCAAAGTGGGCGCACACTGCAAGCACACTGCAAGCACACTGCAAGCACACTGCAGATTGGCCGCCGGCAACTGTGTGCGGCGGCCAAGTGTGTGCGCTTTTCCTATGCAGCACAAGGAAAGCATCGAAAAGGACAGAAAAGCACAGCATAGCATAGCATAGGAAAAGCACTGCAGCGAGCAGTGCGGGCGAGCATTGCCGTTTCCTCCTCGGGCCAATCTCATCCTCTAATGTCTTTCGACTGCCCTCCAGGGCGCCTGTTCCGCCACCACCCGACTTCTGCCCGCCCGATAAGCACTCGCACACGGAGCCAAAGGCCGCTGGAGGAAAAGGCCGCCCCAGCCAAAGGCCACCCTTGGCGCCACGAGCCCGCCGGATGATGATGGCGCTCAGTGTCAGCGCACTGGCCGCCACTCGCCACTCGCAAGTCGCCAGTGGCTAGCAACTGGCACTAATTGAGCGCTCGGCGAGCAGAAGCGCCGCTTGACCATTTGGCGCCGCGCACAGTCGGCCGCGTGTCAACACGACGCTCGGGGCGAACCATTAGGTCTCGCCACTGCCAGGCGGCCGGAGGACTGTCTGCGGCGCTTCGAGCGGCTCAAAGTCGCCCGCAAAGAACCCTTTTCGCGCACCCAAGCACAGTGGCCACTCGCCAACGAGAGGCCACTAAAAGGCGCCCGCCATTAGGCGCCCAATTGGCCAATTTGCCTTGCTGGCCGCAGACACTCGGCCGCTCAATATGTGTAATTGATTTTTTATGTCCCTTCATGTTGGGCTCTCCTCTTGTGTGGCTCTCTTGTGTGGCCGGCAAAGCTTAGCTCTCGTGCCAAGGGGCCATCACGCGGCCAGAGTTGTCCCTTCCGCTGCAGCTTCGAGCTCGAGCTGAAGAAGCTCGAGTTGGGCCACTTCCGCTTTGGGCTTTTGGCTGGCGCGCGTTTGGCCCACGCAAATGGATTGCGCTGGTGAAGAATGCTGCCTCTGTCTGCGAGCACTGAGCGCTGAGTGGTGGGCGAAATGGGGGCGAGAACAGTGAGCAATGAGAGCCAGTTGCAGCCCATTGCTCACTAGCCCAGTGGCGCAACCAACTCTCGGCTGGCCCGCTCCAGACGGGCGCAGGATCGCGTGTCTCCGAGTTGTCGATTGTCATCAGACAGGGACGCCTTTTTGCCACAATCTCGCCTCCAAATCTCAACTCTCTCTGTCTCTCTCTGTCTCGAGAAGGGGCCACTCAAGACGAGCCACAGACAGACTGTGGCGGCTCCTTGCGGGTTGCCTCAGCTCAGTTGGCCGCCAGCGCCGGTCTGGCTTGTGGGAGCTGATCCAGTTTGTTTGAGACTAGCTTGTCGCCCGATGGGCTTGGCAGACGTTTCAGTTGGTTGAGCCTGAAAGGGGGATGCTTGGGGGCGGGATTGTTTGGGCTGTTGGAGTTTTGCCGATTTTCTCAGGTGAAAAGTGGCCCTTTGGTGCAATCTGGGGATTTTGCCGAAGATTGCCCCAAATGCGCCCAAATCACCCTGTTGCATAGCGTCGCACGCGCACCACTTCCACAGTGGAACTTCCACTGCTCACTGCACATTGCAACCTGCACACTGCGAGCAGACCCCAAACACAATGGTCCCAGTGGCTCCTTAGGGCGGGTCCACAGGCCGCAAATGCCCCGCACAGATGAATGCGTCCTGCAGCGCAGGCCCATTGCAACTCTCTGTCTCTCCCCCTGGAAGCTGAAAGGCAATCGCCAGGAGACGAGTGCCGCGCCCGCTTCTTATGCAGCAATCAACCATCATCAGGCGAGCTGTGTTTATTTGAAGCACAACAAAACAATGCCCAGAGAGAGACATCTCCTCTGGCGCGAAGGACAAAGGAGAGAGAGAGAAAGCGTTCGCTCCTCTTCTGGGGCTGCCACTGGCGCCGCCGTCGCCGCCTCGAGCTTAGGATGGAGAGAAGAGATCTCTCAGAGTGAACGAAATGATTGATAAAGCGAGCGAGTCACTTGTTGATTGATTTTTGCGCCTCAATTGGAGAAGCGAGATTAAAGATAGTAAAGCGTTTGGCTCTTGTTTGTCCTAAGGCGCGAGCAACAAGAAGGCAAAAGAAACACACACAGACTGTCTCTGGAATGAGCCAACCAACTAATACAAGCACGATGATGATCATGGTGCTGCTGGTGACGATGACGAGGATGATGATGAAGATGATGATTGGCGAGATTGAGATGAAGATAGTGGTTGGCCCTTTGTGATGATGTCTCATGCTGGCGAGCTAGTAGTGATTATTTGGTCTCTTGCTTGGCCGGCTCAATAACAACAAGCTAAGCGAGCGGCAAACAAACTTGCAACTTCCATCACATTTTGTTTCTCCTGCTTCTTTTCTCCCACTTTTCTCCCTTTTTTCCTCCATTTTCTCGCCCTTTTCTCTCTCTCTCGCTCGCTCGCTCGCCCGGTTCGCCTCCACGAGCTTGTCGTCGCCGCCAAGCTGGCGCTCAATGAGAATCATGAGACATAATGAAGGAGAAATATCATGCCAACTGGCTCGGAACATTAGCTCACAAGTCAAATATTAAACTTGTATATCTGGCTGACAGACAGTCTTTGGCGCTCGTGCGGCCGATTGAGCGAAAGCGAGCGGGCACAATGGAGTTCCATTGGAAGTTTTAGTCAATTTGTCACTCTCTGGCCGCCCAAGACTAGGTCTCGGTGGACGCATATGCAGCAGTGCAGCATTGTGCCAGCCCACTGCTTTGGGCTGCTCGCCGAGGGCTGAGCAAAATAAAATTACTATCGCTTTTTTCAGATCCGCAGCCGCTAGACAGAGTCAGGGCCCTGCGGACGAGCCTGGCTGTTTGGAGGCAGCAAGTCGCAAGGAGCTAAGGGTGACTGCGTCTGGCGGCAAAGCCCAACCAACAACAACAACAACAACCACAAGCACAACAACAACCACGAGAACAACCACAACAAGTTACCGTAAGCGTAATTAAATTTGTTGCGATTGCCTAGCAGTCCCGCATGGCGACGTGCAAACTAGCAGCAACACTAACACTTACACTTGCACTCGCCTGCTTGGCTCAAACTCGCTCGCCAACAAAGGGCCGTTCCTCCTATCTGGCTCTTGCATCGTCTTGGCCGCAGTCTATCTGCCACCAGCCAGCCAGCCAGCTCCCAACAGCACCATTTTCTCATATAGCTCACACTCATACACCACAATCTGCCTTCCTACCCCCAGACTTCTTTTCCCACCAATGGGCTGCCAGCCAACGTCAACGAGCCCAAATGAGCGGCATGCAGACACTAGGCAGGCAGGCGTCCTAAGGCAAGACAGTGAGCAATTATAATATTGAAGAGAAAAAACATGATGCTTCAAGTGGCGCTATAGAGATTGTAGCTGAGGAGCTGTTAATTCATCCTTACACACAAACAGGCGCATTATTCAATGGTTGGCAAATTGAATAATTGAAAAATTTGTGCCACTAACAGATGATAATGCAATAATAAGGCCATCCTTAAAGCTGGTGTGTTGAGTGAGAAGAAGTGTTGTAATTAAGCCAAAGTGGATGAAGGATTCTTTGCACCACTAGTTGTTGGCTGAAGCTTTTGACCAATTACTTAGTGGCCAGTTATTGAATTATTGAAATTATTTCTTTCCAAGCTAAGTGAATTAAGTAAAGATTATTATTATTATTATTATCCAAAGAGGTGCTCCAGCGGCTTGGGCTGAGGGGCGCGAGATAGGCGGCCTGAGAGGAAGGAGGAGGAGCTAAGTGAGACTATACGCGAGGCAAGGGAAAAATAGGCAAGCTCCGGGGTTGATGTTGGCGAGACAGGGAGGAAAGAGGTAGGAGTATAAAATAATAATAAATAGGAATAATCAATATAAAAATCATCATAACAAGTGGGCGGGAGGGAGGCGAGAGAAAAGGAGGGTGAGAAAAGGGTAAATACTGCAGCATAGGGCCGGCCTACAATTTGTTCGTCCGCTGCGAACGAATACGAATGCGAACGCGTGCGCGCACCACCACACACAAGCAGCAGCATGAGAGCCAGCCAGTTGGGCACCACTTACACGCTGGAGCATGCACCCTTCGTACAGCTGGACGCGCAAACCACTGCTCGCACCCACGCCTCTGCTCTGCGCCCCTACAACCCAAACAGCGCCAACCACAACCACAACCACAGCCACCCAAGCTCCCCAAGCGGCGCCCTCGGCCTGCAGCACACCAGAGGCCTGCTGGTGAGCCCGGGGGGCCGCCCCAGCCAGCAGCACCACCAGCAGACGACGAGCCTTGTGGGGGCCGACGAGCAGCAGCAGCAGCACCTCATCGGCCTGGCCGAGCCCCTGTCGTCGGTGAACCCCCTTTGCGTGGACAGCCGGCCCCTCGAGGACCAGCAGGAGGAGCTCGAGGTGGGCGGGCTGACGCTGGACGAGGAGCGGGCCGCCTTCGTCCAGAGCCAAGTGGGGGGGCCCTGCGCGCTTCCGCCCGCCGGGCCCCACTGCTGCACCTCAGCGAGAATCTCAGCCCTGCCCGTGCCGGAGAGTTGCGCTTCTAGCCGGCCAGTCTCGCCGCTGGTCACGCCGCGCCTGAGCCCCCAAGCGGCGGCGCCCCAGCAGCAGCAACAGCAACAGCAGCAGCACGGCGCCGCTGCCCCAAGAGCCGCCGGCTACTTGGCTTCCGGCGAGCAGGGACCGCCCATGCTGCTGGGCCGCGAGCCGCCCACAATCACGCCCATCTTCTCGGCCAGCGCCAACCTGCATTTCCAGAATCACAAGCACACCCATGAGCAGCACCAGCGGCGGGCCCTGAGCGGCGCCCAGCTGCACCCAAGCACCGGCGGCGCCCACACCAGTCTGCGCCAGCCCCGCGACCAGCTGGCCCCCACCAAGCCGACCGGCCAGGGCCGCCTCCTGGGCCCCGGCGGGGCGTCTCTGGTGGTGGCCCCTCCAGCCCAAGCCCAAGCTCAGGCCCAAGCTCAAGCTCAGGGACCTCCCACGGCAAGCACCCTCCAGACAACGCAAGTCCGGCCCTCGCTGGTGTCCTTCCGAAGCCAAATCTCAGCAACCAATGCATCATCATCGGCCACCCAGCCACTCTCCGCCCAAATGTCCTCCAACTCGGCCCCCAACGCAACCAGTTCCGGCTCCTCCACGGCGCTGCTCTGCCAAAAGGGGGCCCCAAGCGCCAGCAAGACGGGCCAGCTCCAGCTCGGCCGCCAGCGGCTCAGACACGCGCCAGTGGCCCTCGCCCAGTCGGCACAGGCGCAACAGCAACAGCAGCAACTCATTGTGCTCCCTCAAGAGCCTCTGGGCACCACAATCAACGGGTAAGTAGCAGCGGCAGCAGCAGCATCAAACATCAACAGGCGCTCACTTACAGGCGCCAGTGGCCAGCACTGATCCATCGCAGACGCAGAGAGAGAGAGAGTGAGCGCTCGCGCGCACCTGGCCACAAATAGCGCCACCGCAGAGCGCGCGCTCCACTCCACCTCGAGTGTGTTTACTTTTGCCAACCTCGCCGCCCCCGCCCCTCAGCTGCCGGTGCTCTGGTCTAGCTGCACTGCCGCTCACACACACTCTGGGCCCACACAAATTGGCGGCCAAGTATGCGACTTGTTGGTGTTAGTGGTAACCAACCACTGTGCAAGCAGAGAGGCACTGTGCTGGTAGCCAAGAGGAGGCCTGGAAAAAGGATCCCTCTCTCTTGTGGCCTCTTCTTGGCCACACTGATCTCTCGAGCACAACAGTGGGATCAATTTCAACCAGATCGCTTTCAGGCGGCCAGACGGTTGGGCAAAATGTTCCAACAGCGAGCCAGCGTGTTTACCGAAAGCAAATAGATATCATCAGAAGTGGAATAGTTTTCTCTCAAAAAGTGAAGTGAAGTGAGCCCGGAGAGAGGCGAGCTGAGCCCCAATTTAAGGGCCAAAAGAATGGACAGATCATCAGCGGGCGACTTTTACACTTTTGACTTCTGTTAAGTGACTTTGGGCCCTCACTCGCTCGTGTTGGCGACCTCTCGAGCTGGCGGTCAGTGGTGCGTTGGATTAGAGAGAGGAGGTGTTTGTGACCGATTAGAGAGAAAGAGGGCCTAGACAGATAGCCAGACGCGAGAGAGCGAGAGAGGGGCCGAGTGTAATCCGCGGGCCGCAGACGGCCGGCCGGGCAGCGCGCGGGGGTGTGTGCGGGCGCAAGTGGCAGCGGGCCCAATTCGCTGGCCTTTCCTATGCGCTGGCCCGTGTGCGTGCGAGCCTCGCGCCAGCGAGTGCGGCCCGCGGGAAAGGCCGCCCCGTGTGAGATACCAGCACAGTGGCAGTGTTTGTTTGTTGTTCCAACCGGATTGCCCATGCAAATGGCCCGCTCTCCTAGAAACCGGCAGCTCCACCCGCTGAGGCCGCCTGTTTACCTGGGCCCAGGCGGGCCGGCGCGCCACACATTTTCTGCTCGGTCAAAGTAATTGATTGTCGATCGAGGGCCGATCGATTTCCCCCCTCTTGGCCACTGCTGCTCCCCACCGGCAGCCTGTCTCCTCCAAACTGCTTACAGTCGGTAGCTAAGAGACAGAGCAGAGCTGAAAGGGCGACCTGATGATATGGATTATTGCTTCACGTGTCCGCTAAATACCCTGGACACACATTTTCCATTGTAAAAGGAGCCCTCTTGTTTACCCGCAGCCATTTGGGATCATCTTTTTCTCCATCGCCGCCAATCTGAGGAATTTTTCCCTCAGCCTGGCCGAGCACTGGCCAAGCAACAAACACACTTCAGCTCCACTTTCTCTCTTTCTCTTTCGACTACTTGCTCGCCAGCTTATTTGGGCCAGCCGAGCCGGCCCAAGTAAGCTCGTCCAGCCAGCCAGTGTGGCGCCCCGCCGCTCCACTGGCGCCACACTGAACGAGAGACCACAAGGAAGGAATTTGGATCAGGCTACAAATTGTTGGTGTCTCTCTCTCTCTGTCTCTGTTAGAAGTTTCCGCACCGTTGGCGCCGGTGCACAAGCCCATTTCGGTGGCCCGCGCCACCGTAATGCTCCACTTTTCGCTGTTCCGCCCCCACATTTTGGATTGAAAAATTTCCCTCCAGAGGCGGTGTGCTCTTTAAACTCAGCCCACTGTCCTAGAGCTAAGCCAAGGACAGTCCCCTTTTTTGCCCGATGACTTTCTTGCACCATTCTTGTTTGTGGCCAAACTTGTTGAGGCGCACCGAACAGGAATGGTGCGCTCGCATTCCGTTGGAGAGAACTTGAATTGGATCTTTTGGATTTTTCTCTTTTTTTTTTTTTTCTAAATATAGACGCGATCTAGCGAGAGGCAGTGGTGGGCAAAAGCCATTGCAGTCCATGTGTGCTATTGCAGTGGTGGCTATTGCAGAGGTTCGAATTTGAACTGCGCGCGGAAGCGTGAGGCGCGCGCCTGCGCCCTGCGGCCAACTCGCACAGCGGCCACAATATTCGAGTGGGCCAGAGACTATATGCGGCGCGCGCGGCTCGTGCGGCCGCTCGAGTGCACGCGCCCCTCGAGCGGAGGAGCGGCCAGACCTTAGGGCAGACCTTAGGATGGGCGGAGTGCGATGGGCGAGCCCCATCGAGTTGGAGGAGAGTCTCTGGCGGACTCCAGAGACTCTCCTTCATGCAGGGCGACAGAGAGCGGCCCAAGTGGGCCCATAGGAGAGGCGCACTCGAGCCTGTAGGGGCGGTCGTCTGTGTTGTCAGTGCGCAGGCGCGCCACTCGACCAGACGGCCCAACTTTCCTCTGGCGCCACCAAGTCTCCAGAACCAATTGGGGGCGCCCCTCCACTGGTGTGCGCCACTCTGGGTCACTTTCGAGAGACTTTTGCGCCTATGAGAGTGCGCGTCCGAGGGCCCCGGGCGCCGTTTGGCCTCTCTGGGCTCGTTGTTGCTCCAGTTGCTCTCTCTGGTTGTTCTATTCTGTTCTGTTCTCCTCCAACAGTAGTGGCTGTTGAAATTGGTGTCAGCTTGTTGAGCGGCCGAGTGGATCTTTTGAGCGGGCCCAGAGATTGCGCAGTAGTGGTTTCAGTGTTAGTGCTAGTAGTAAGTGGGGCCAGTGAGAGCGCGTAAGTAACTTGCTGAGTGCGCGCCTCTCTGGAACTAGAGAGGGATTTGTGTCATTGGGAGGCACAGACAATCCGCACAAGAGGCCACAACGAGAGACCACGAGGCGCCAGAGACGAGCAGCGGCCAACAAATGCTCTTTTTCTCGCTTTTGCTCTCGAGAAGCTTTTGTGTATCTCACTGCAAAGCGCCCCTCCACTTGGCCACTCACTCGGCGACCAGAGTTCAGGTGAGACTAGAACTTAGGTGAGACTAGATCTTGGGTGAGACCAGAGCAGAGTTTAGGTGAGAAGGTGACCAGAAAGAGGAGGACAGTCTGTTGTTTAGAGTGCAGTTTTTGGCTCCACACAGTTGTGTTTGTTCAAAACAGTCGACATGAGCGCCAGGAACAAGGAGCAGAGAGGTGGCCCCAAACAAGTGGGCCAAAAGTGCAACAGAAGCAGTCCCGCAAAGATTGAGCACAGCACCAATAGTAATAATCACAACAACAACAATCCAGCGGACATCGAGCAGATGTCGTCGAGAGGCGAAAGGGGCGCCTCGAGGGCCACCCAGCAGGCCCAAAGGGGCGACGCGAAGAGAGGCAAGAGGTGTGAGAGTGGCTGGGCCGCGGAGGCTGAGGAGCGGCCGGCTGGCGCAAAGTGTGGCCGGCTCGCCGACGAGGAGCTTAGGGTGGACCAGTCGGACCATTCGGTGCACTTTGAGCGTTCGCAGGAGCAATTTGGGGCGCATTTGGGGCGGCAGCAAGAGTCTTTGCAGGAGCAGGAGGAGCCAAATTCGGAGGAGGAAGAGGAGGAAATGGAGTGCATTGAGGTGGAGCTGGAGGACGACGAAATATCGCTCAACTCGGACAACAGATCCTCAGACGACGACGACGACGACAATGACCACTTCGAGCAGCAGCAGCAGCAGCAAGACCAGCAAGAGCTCAGTCTCAAGCGCCTGCCAGACTGTCTGTCGGACGAGCAGCAGGCTCACACCAAGGCGGCCAGCGAGAGGAAGAGTCTCAAGTTCAGCGTCTACAACATATTGAACTTGTCCACCGGAAGCTCGTCGACGAGTCGCCCGGAAGCGGCCAAGGTGGAGCTCGTGGAGGGGCGGGAGCTTGGGGCTGGCCAGGGGCGTGGGCGCGGCTCGCCGGCCGGGGCGCTTGGCGGCTGCTCGTCCTTGTCGCCGGCCAGCCTGTCGCCGTGCTCGTCGGGCCGGTCCACGCCTACGCGCACGCCGCCACGCCCCCCGAAGACTGCCCGCGCGCAGGGCTCGCACCTGTGCGCGAGCGGGCGGCGAACGCGGTGCGCGGGCCCCGCGTCTGCGGTGGGCGGGTCCGCGGGACTGCACAGAGCGCGCGCCCACTCGCCGGCCGCCCACTCAGCCGCGGCCGCCGCCGCCGCAGCCGCCCAACTCTTCTTCGCCAGCCACCAGCAACACCAGTCGAGCACACAGTCTAACGAGCACCACCAACAACTGCACCTTCAGCACCAGCAGCAGCAGCAACAGCACAACCAGCAACAGCACCTGGCCGCCCAGCAACTCCTCTCGGCGGCCTCCCTGTTTCCGCAGGCGGCCGCTGCGGCTGCTGCGGCGGCGGCCGCCGCCGCCTTCAACTCCGCCCGGCCGGCCAACCAAGCGATGCACCAGCAATCAGCACAGCAGCACCAGCAGCACCAAAATCACGAGCACGAGCACCTGAACCAGCACCTTAAGCAGCAGAGACAGTCGGCCACAAACAGCGCGTTTTTAAACCAATTAACAGCAACTAACTATTTCACCGACCACTATCTGAACCAATTGGCCTCGCAAATGCACTCGTCGACCAATGCGCCGTCAAACCACAGCAACGGACAGCAATCCCAAGCGCAGCAAGGGGGCTCCCAGATCGACCTTAGCTCGGCAGCCGCGGCCGCCCTGCACCAGCACCAGCACCAGCAGCACCAGCAGCAGCGCCAGAGACAGGCCGTCGAGCACCAGCTGCAGCAGTTGCACCTCCAGCAGCAGCAGCAGCAGGCGACCACTGGCGGCGGCGGGACTGCGGGCCCGGGGGGCGTGGCCGCGAATTTGGGCCCGGCGGACGCGTCGCCCGCCTCGTCGACCATTTCGGGGCTGGCGGGCGCGCTGGGCGCGGGCCACAGTCCGCCGGCGAACGCGCTCGCACACCACGCGTTCGGCGCGTACCCGAGCGCGCACCAGCTGGCCGCGCACCAACAGCAGCAGCAGCACGCCAGCCTGCTCGGGCTCGCCGGCCCGCCCGGCCCACACTTCGACGGGGTGGGCGGGGCGAGCGCCGCCGCAGCAGCAGCAGCAGCCGCCACCGCAGCCTCAGCAATGGCCTGCAAGAAGCGCAAACGGCGGGTGCTCTTCTCCAAGTCTCAGACGGTTGAGCTGGAGCGCCGCTTCAACCAGCAGAGGTATCTGTCGGCGCCCGAGCGCGAACACTTGGCCGGCCTGATCAGGCTGACGCCGACGCAAGTGAAAATCTGGTAAGTACTTTCGCTAGCTGAATGTTATAATAACTGACATAATAACCGCCAGCACGATAATATTTTCCCTCCCATCGTGCTAGCTCGTGCTAGCCCTTGCTAGTCCTCGTCTGCGGCGGCGGCCACCCTTCGGCGCCCCTTTGAATGGGCCCAATTTCAGGCTAATTCTCGCCCGGTCGCCAATCTGTGGCTCTGTTTGGGCGCCGGAGGAAAGCGGCGCCCAAAGAGCGGAAGTGAGAGGGCGGAAAGTGGGCAGCTGTGGTGTTTATTTGAGAGTGATGCCGACTGTGTGCGGGATGGACTGTTTGCCCAATGGACTGTGTGTGGACACTTGGCCGCCAGTTTCCGGCCAGCATCTATCTGTTTATTTGTTTGTCGCGCAGAGGCACTTTGCTGAGTCGGCTGACAAACTGCCACGAACGAGCGAGAGCCGCCCAGTGATTAATCATCACAAATCATCACAAATGAGCGCAATTGAGGAATTGAGAAACTGAGAAATTGATGAATTGAGCAATTGAGAGATTGAGCAAACAAACTAACCACTGTCCACGCAAATCTGCGGCCCAACTTCAAATTTCCGCCCCGAACTTTCTCGCCCAACTCGCGCAGGTTCCAGAACCACAGGTACAAGACCAAGCGGGCCACCCACGAGAAGCGCGACCTAGTCCCCGGCCAGGGCCTCTACCACCCAAATCACGGCGCCGGCGACCACAACGCCGTGGCCGCCGCCGCCGCCCTCAAGCAGGCCCAGCAGCAGCAGCAGCAGAACAGCCACCGGATGCACTCGGCCCTCCAGCAGCACCACCAACAGCAACAGCAACAACAGCAGCAACAACAGCAACACCACCAGCAACTCAAACAGGTGGGCCCCAACGGCGAGGCGGCCCACCATCTGCTGGCGGCCTCCTTGGCGGCGGGCGCAACTGGGGGCGCCAGTCTCGAGCTGGCCAACGCGGGCCCCCTGCTCGAGCAGCACGCCGGCCCTCTCCTGCAGCAGCAGCAACTGCCCCAGAACCACCACCAGAGTCTGGCCGCCGCCATGGCCCACAATCTGCAGCCCCTGCCGCTGGCCAGCGCAGCTTCCGCCTTCCAGACCAGCATGGACAAGCACTGGAGCTCGCCCTATTAACGTGCATTGGGCCAGCTCTTTGCCAGCTCTTCGCCCACCCTAAGCATAGGCCTGCCCTGCGGCAAACTATAGCGCGCCGCCGGCAGCGCCCCCTGGCGGCCGAATTTGGCAGCGCGCACAAGTTGCCCATCAATCACTGGGACCGATGCGGGCCTATTGGGCGCCGCTGGCTTGCAGCTCCGACTCTAACCTTCAGCTCAAACGCCAACCCTCAGCTCGGACTCTAACCCTCAGCCCGAATGCCATACCTCGGCTCGGGCCTTAGCTCAACCTTAGGCCACCTTCGACTCGGCGCCCACTTGGGGGCGATCAATAGGAGGCCCAACAGGACCAATAGGCCCATTTGTTGCCCTTTGGGCGAGTGCAAATTGAGCATCGAGGGGGCCAATTGATATTGTTGCGCGCCCCTGGGCTGCCCGGGCTCAGCCGGCGCCCTTTGGGGGCGTTAATCCGGATGAGATCCAGTGTAGTGGCGGCGTGTCGGCGGCCGCCAGAGACTAGCTTAGGGGCGGCCTCTGGGGCGCCTACTGTGCGCCTACTCTGCGCCCACTGTGCGCCGCCAACTGCGAGAGGCCAGCTTAAGCTTCGACTGAGGGAAACAACAACAAACATTTGTTACATATGTATGAGTCCTTGTTGTGCGCTGATTCCAGTTTGGCGCCTCTCTGGCCCTCAGCCAGTCTCTCTCTCTCTCTCTCTCAGACGCTCAGCTCAACTCACAAGCTCAACTCACAAGCGACGAAACTTGTTCGAGACTTCATTGAGTGGGCGTGGCCAGGCAAGGATTAAGCCGGCAGGAGTTGGAGTTGCGCGCGGATTAGGTGTTGCAGCGAGCGGAGCCATAGGATAGGATAGGACAGGAAGTGTGTGGGGCCGTTTGGGTGGGCATTTTGGGGCCCAAATTGGCCCAGTTGGGCGGCAAAACAATTTGGCCAATTTGCGCGCACGCCGGGCGGCCCTCTTTTGGTGCAATCTTATATCATCGAGAGGATATGTATTTGGCGTTGGCGGCGTTGGCGGAAGTGCAGTTGCAGCCGGGGGAGCAGTTTAGGCTGAGGGGCGAGAGGCCAATCTCCATATCAGACGGTGGCACTCGGGCAATTTCCTGTCTTGTCTGCTCTCCTGTGAGCAGTTGGCCGAATGCAGTTGGCCTCTGGTTTCACCAGCGAGCAGTATTGGCTTATGGCACTCTGGTGGTGGAAATAACACGCCTAAGGTTAGGCGTGTTATTTCTAAGGAGGAGGGATTTTAGCTGGAAATTACTTGAGCCTGTTTGGAGTTTGCCGCACAGGAGCTGTGCACTTTGTTTCGCGCTGGAGGAGAAGCTGCCTGGTTTTGGGCAAAAGTGGGGCCAAAGACAAGGTGCGCTGGAGCAAAGTTGTTTTGCAGCCAAACAACAAAGTCTGTCTGGCTGCACTTTATTGCAGCCCCACTTTATTGCAGCCAAGCCCAAGCTGGGCGACACGCGAACAGCACGAGACGGCCGCTCGTTGTTGTTGATAGAACCAATGATTGTTACTATTAGATTATATTATGTGTCAATGTGTGTCTGTGTGTTGGACTGCAACACATGCAGTCTAGCAGCGGACACGAGAGGTGAAAAATCGACCAGATGAGAAGGAGGAATGCTTAGCGAAGGAGAAGAAGAAGCAGAATCAAAAGTTAGTTAAATTAAATATCCATTTTGCTTGCCCCCATCGAGTCTCACTCTGTCTCTTTTTCTCTTCCAAAGTTGCAAGCCCCCAAAAGAAGCGCCCCTTGTCTCTGGCCTCCTTCTGGCCCACTGGCTCGCGCCCCATTCGGCCCCTCCAGAGCACGTTGCCAGTTCCCCACCCGCCGAGAGAGCCTCCTCTCTGCTGGCTGCTCCTCCTGAAAGACGCCCCACAAACTGGGGCCCCTGAGGAGCGGCGGAAGTGGAGGCCAGTTTGCGCGTTTGGCGTCTCAGTGGCCGACTTGTTTGGGCTCGTTGGGTTCGAGCGTTGCGACAAGAAGCAGAGCCAAAGTGGCGGCCAAAATGGGAGTGAAAATGAGAAGGAAAACAACAACAACAATGGGCCAAAGTGAGCGAATCGGTGACTAATTTTACGGCCCAATTTCCTTGTTTTGTTGTTGTTGTTGGAATAAATTTCAATCGTTCAAAAGCGGCGCAACCAATGCGCCACCAAACCAGCAGAGTCGAGTGTGCGCTTAGGGCCAATCGGAGTTTGTCTGTCGCCTTTTCCGCGCTTGCCCAATGCCCAAATTTGAATTCAAACCCCTCCAGTTTGGCCCAGTCTCTGGCCAGGAAGTGGGCCCCAAACAGTGCTCACTGGGGGCTCCTTAGGGCCTCTTTGGGCTCCTCTGCTCGAGCACCCAAAGAGGTGCTCGATTTCTCGAGCAGCCGAGCAACAGAGCGCCAGAGAAACGGAGTAATGGAGTAAGTTGGGCCAGTTCGGTGGCTGAGGTTGTGAATGGGATGAGTTTGGAGGATGATCATTGGCGAGGATCGCGCCCATCAATTTTGCTCACTCTTCTGGAGGGGCGCCCACTGGCTGCCAACACTTCGAATGCGTTATTCATTATTCTGCTATCCTTGATACCATTCAGCAGCGAGCCATAAGTCAGCACCATTCTCAGGTGCTGACTTTGGGACAAATTGTGTTTGTCTTTGGGGCGCCCATTCAATGTCCGTGCACTGCGGACAATGTACAGTGCACGCGGGGCGCCATAGACGAGGGCGCACAGTGAGGCGCGCGCTGCGTGCATTTCCTATGCTATGGACTGCGTCCGGGACGCCCATCGGCCTGCCAGTCACAGTGACAAATGCCGCACAGTTCACTTTGGGTGCCCAATTGCTCCTGGTGGTGTGCATTTCTGGCTCTGCTAAACCAGACACAATGAGCAATGGTTGGCCCAGTGAATTATGTGCCGGCCAGCAGACGAGCTACACACAAGAGGAGGCCGCAAGAAACGGGCGCCCAAGTGGAGCGAAAAGGCCAAACCTCCAACAGGCAGACGCCAAAGTGTCTGGTCGAGGAGACCAAACTCGAACCAGTGGAGGGGAACTGAACTGGGCTGCACTGAACTAGATTCAATTGGACTGGAATGCTCGCCCTTGGTTGCCTGTGTGTGTGTTTCTTGTTGCTCTTTGTGTGCGCCTGCACAATTGCTTGGGGCGCCAAGCAATGGAGGAGCATAAGTGAAAAAGGCGATAGAGAAAAAGTCGCTTCATAAATCCATCAATTATGTCCTGTCGCCAACTCTCAGCGGTCGTCCCTCGGCCAGTGCCTGTTATTGGTCTCCGTCAGTGGAGCTGCTCGGTGCTTGTAACGAGCGATGGGCGCGATGGGCCGGAATTTGGCCCACAGTATCCAGACGATAAATGCACGATATTTGACACACACACACACTGTTCACTCTAAGTTGGCGTCCAAGCGAGACTGAGTGGAGCCAAAAGGGAGGAAAAATAAATAGAACTCTCATTAGAATGTTATTCTTTTCCAATTCTCCATCTTCCTTCCTCTTTAGTTGCTGCTACTCCCCCCTTTTGTCCTCTCGCCATATAGCTGCCCCCTTGGCTTCTCTCTAACTTTTATAGAGAGTTCAAGCTCCCAACGGGCCCAACAGCACAATGGGCAAGCGCGACAAGCGTTAAATCGTCGGTTGGCGAGCATCATTAGGTTAGTGTGAACACATAGAACACATAGTTCACCAGAAAGTAGTAGTAGTGTGCTATGACAATTTGGACCTTTTTGGCATCTAATTTGCTTCCGTGCGTTAGGCCAATTGAAGCGTGCGCTGTTTGGCTGCGGCCGCGCTGCAGGACGCCCGCCCTTAGCCACAGTCTGTCTCTGTGCTTTCTCTGCCTGCGCGGCGGCCATCTGACACTGCTGGGCCTGCCTCTATTGCTCCTCGCGCCTCCATTTTGAGTGCGCCTCCTCCTTTTGGGAGCCCCTTTTGTGTCGCCACCAGCAGTTGGCCTCGATTTCATTCACTCAAATGCACACGCTTCCAACTGGGCGACAAACTGTTGCTTCCTGCCGCTGCCACACAACCGCCGGCCCAAGTGTCCAATGGTGAGGAGGTTCCCAACAGTCAGTGGGCCAAACAGAGAGGCCTCTTCTTGCACACTCCTCACACTCTCTGGTCCGCTAAACGATTTGTCGCCCACTGGGCAAAGGATCTCCCAATTGGAGGGCCAAACTCCAATTGGGCCCACTGGCAAGCATATTCATAACTATAGAGTCGCGCCAACAGCGCCAAATAGAGCCAAACGGGGCCAATCCAACTCAATTTCACCAACCAAATTCAATTCCATTCAATTCAATTCGCTTCAATTCAATTTAATAATTCCTCCCCACTCTTCTGGGCCACTTCCCTTTTCATGCCGCCTCTTCTGGGGCCTCTTCTCATCTCATTCCATCCACTCTGCTCGGCCCAACTTGGCGCCCCAACAATTTCGCCCAATCCGGCCAAGTCTGCTGGAAGAGTGTTGGCCGAGAATTATGAGGAATCTCCAAGCGGCCGGTGGTGCAAATTACAAGCCAGACTTTATAGACTAGCCTCCACCAACTTGGGCTAGCATTGGGCCAATGGACTAGCATTGGACCAGTAGCATTGGGCAGCACTGGAGACATCTGCTCGTTTCTGGCTGCGAGTTGTGAACTATTGGTTGCTGATTGACAGCGCACGCGCGATTATAGCCAAGCGCCAATCGATTGTGGCCGAGTTTTGGTGTATTCCTCCACCAGGGATTTGCCGCCGGCACACACAGACAACATTGAGCCGGACAAATGAGAGAGAAGATTAGCCAGACACGCAAACTTGCCCAGTTTCAGCAAGTTTCCTCAAATAGGGGCCCTCTGGGTGAGCTTTGAGTGAGGGAAAACTCCATTTGTTGAGTGAGAGGAGGAAACTCCATTTCCTTGGCCCATATGAACTGGGGCCAAGGGCGAGCCCCTCAAAAGGCTTCACACAGATTAGCTCGTTCAAGCACCAAACCAATTTCGGCTGCCAGTTATTCATGAGAGATGATATTTTCCTCTCGATATAGTATCCTCGGCGGCTTGTGAATGGGCTGCTGTGTGCGCGTGCTGCTTGCGTGCGCGCCTTCTTGCAGCTCTGCTGGCTCGTATGGAGCACCAAAGGAGCTCCATAGGAGCATGAGGTTGTGAAAATCGCTCTCAGACGCCCCTCCTAATGGTTGGCTATGATTTAATTCCAGCCAATTGTACTCGAACTAATCCAACGGGCACCAATTTGGCCCAATACTTGCCGCTTCAACTTGGCAGCCAAGAGAGTGTCAGGCTAGCTGGCGGCCAGAGACTGGGCACAACCCACCAGCCGAGCGGGCTGCATGCGGACACGCCAATTGGATTAGTGTCACTTTGGCCGAGCAAAGATTTGTCCCCCTCATTGTAAGAGGTGTCTGGCGTAATGTGTGAAGAGTGGCGGCCCTTCTAAGCCGCCTTGTCATCAGCCAGCCCCACTGGAGCGCGGCCTCTGATCAACTTGTATTCATAATCACCTCAAGTTGCCCTCTTGCTCGCCAGTTGCCAAATTGCTCTGCCTCCAAGTAGCCAGATGGACGCCTTCCTTTGCTCGCTCGTCTGTTTATATTAAACCGGAGACGATATTCACCGGCAATATTCGCCAACGATTGTCACTAGCCTCAAGTGGGAGCCCGTTTTTCCTCAGGCCAAACTGAATCCAGAAGCACCAATTGAGTCGCCCTCTCTTGTGCCCGGCCCAGTTTTGAGCCAGATTTGATTTTAGAATTTATTTCCAACCCTCATCGCTCCTAAGGTGTGGCCATGCACATTCGGATAGACTAATTCAACATGCGGCCACTCTCCACCGTCGGGCGCCTCTCCACTGCCCATGGAGCAAGACTTACCGGCGGCAATCTGCCACTTGGCCGCCGAGAAGCCGAGGGAACAAATCGGGCCCAAATATCAAAAAGACCAACACTGAAGCTGGACCTACATTCATAGTCCATTGCTACATTCAGAGAGTGATTTACACACACACCGAATTCTGGCTCCATTTGTCCCAGCTTACTTGTAGTCCATTTGATTTGCAAAACTCAATTGAGGAAACACCAGTGTCCATTCAATCGATCAAGAAATGAATATCTGGGACTACTAATATGCCGCCAGTGGCATATTGTAGAATGTTGAGTGCTGCCAGTTTGGGCCTAGTATCACGCCGCTTCTAAACTCACATCCTGCTCTATGCAAGCCTCCATTTTGCCGACAAAATACTCCATCTCTTCTTCTTTTCCCTCACTTCTTTCCTCCTTTCTCTGCTCGCCCGCGCTATCGATTTAATAATTGAGCCTCCTCCAGGACAACTCAAAACTACTACTACTGTAGACTACTACTGTACACACTAGTGTATATCTCTTCCCAGAGAATTTGGCCCCTTCTTTGGCTGCCTCAAATCAAATGAAGCATCGCCGCCGACACATATTAGAACATTTTTTATATGCTAATGTGTACGCGCCTTTGCCGCCACTAAACTGGCCCCAAACTGGCCAAAATCACCTCCATTGTGGAAGAAACAGAACAGTCCAGTTCGTGTGACATTGGATCCAACTCATTGAATTGGAAATTGGTGGCCAAATACTGTTCACGCTCGCACAACTTTGTTCTCCTGATTGCCTTATTGTCACCAATTGAATTAGAGGCGTTAGCTTGTTTTCATTGTACCAGGTTAAGAGCAACAATCGTCAGCCAGCCGCCGCTGGTTCCTCTCCATAGGTGCTTATGTATGTGTATGCGAGTTAGGATAGAACATGTGTGCTCTTCTGCCCCATCAAACAGACCCCAATAGGTAGCCACTGAGGCCTCTCCACGGGAGGCGAGAGATTTGCATGGAGCAAAGCAAAAAGTCCTCACAGAAGCTCGATTGGTTGGCATTTCCTCGGACTACCCGGGGAGCTGAGAAGTTCAGGAGTGTCAACATGTTGTCCGACATTTCTAGATGGCATCTCTTGTCTTGCTCGAGATAGCCGGGCCAGATCCAGCTGCCGCTATCATAATGATCCCTTTCCAATGGTGTGCTTCTATGATAACCAGCTCTTGCGACTGCACCCCCTCCTCCTGCTCGAATTCCCCAATGGTGCTTTGGAATACAAGTGCTCAAGCGCAAGCTGGGTACAGATTCCAAGATACTTCGGCTCACTATATCAACTCTCTCTCTCTCTCTCTCTCTCTCTTTGAATCGACTCACTCTTTGAATTGGAGTCCGCCATGAGAACGGGGCCAAGGATTGCAATGCAAAGCTCTGGCCACACACGCGCCTGGGCCTAAGAACTAGAAGTTGCAGTGAGAAAGTGTATGCGCGAAACTAAATGAGCTAGCACGTTGCCAATTGTTGATATGTTAGAAAATCTGGCTAGAACAGTGATAGATAAATGTCTATCTAAATATTTCTAAATATGCAATCTCACAAGTGCCAATAAATTCTGGGTGGAACCACTCTATTTGTGTCAAAATCCACCATTCGTGCTGTTATGTTCATTGATAAAGGATGAACTTTGGGTTCAAAAATAAATCTCATCGCCTCAAACAGACTTTCCATCTGATAGTTATCACCCAAACTAGGATTGTCAGTAGGATCACTGCCTGTTCCGGATATGCTTGAATCGTCCACAGAAAATGGATGATGAGAGAGAACGATTAGAAAGATTCCTCGCCGAGGCTCGGTCAAGATTGGACGACCTATCTCGCCTGAGGTCATTGAATTTGCATGAAAACATAGACTATTCTGAGTCCGAATCGGGACTAGAGAACCTCGATTCTTCTGTGAAGAAAAACTCGGCATTTGTGAAGAAACTGAAGTGTTACAATGAAAGTCAGAGCTCCTACATACTGGATGAAGTTGATCGATTGAACTCTACTAAGTTCATCTCCGAGATAGTTTCCTCACTTGTTGAGGCCAAATTGAAGCTTAGTGACATCCCATCTGTGATTGAAATATGCACCAAGCTGAACCGAATTTACAAAGATTTTCGTGCTCTTCTCTTGAATGAATTCAAGAAATGCTTACCCAGTATCAGGAAACGGGCAAATCAGAACGAGGGCCAAAATAGAAGTGTTACGAGTCAAGTTACGATTTCCCAATATTCTCTCGCTCAAATTAGTGCGGTTGCATCGAATAGATCTAGGGCCAACAATCAACTCTATGAAGTTGTCCCGAGTAATCTGAATGCCTCGAAGCTTAAGCTGGATCTCAGACTCTTTTCAGAGTTGATATTGGCTGGGATTCTCCCTCTCAAGGATTCATTCCAACTATTGATTGGATGCCTCTGTTATCTCATGGTCGCAGAGGGAAATACATACCAGAATGGGCAGATTCTACTCACTTTCCTCAAAGGTTCCAGTGTTGAGTTTCTCGGCTTGGTCCCTTCAGAAATCTCCGAGCTCGCCAGCAAGCATCACATGGATATACCAAGATGTGATTATATAAGTGATAAGCGTAAAATTATTGTAAGAACCTATACGAAAGAATACTATCGCTTGTTACTGAAAAGCCTTAGTGAAGTTCAGGAAGAACTAAAAGATTTATTAGCAAAGCAGCGCAGGATCTCTCAATCCAGAGGAGATATCACTAAGGAATTGCGAGATCTGATTGAGACTAAAGGATCAGACTCAAGAAAGATGCTCAGCATGATAGTGCAATTCTCTGAAATTCTTAACGAGACACCTCCAGATCCGGCAGGCGTTGCGGAACTAGATGATGAAAAGAATCAATCATCTGATATCCAGCTCGAGTCTGCGAAATCGAAACACGGCGATGAGAATCCTTCAGACGGTCAGAATTCCCCACTCACCACCGTCTGGGATGATGATGGTGCCCTAAGTTTCTATGAGGACTTGATAGATCTGAAAAAACTGTTTCCCAATCTGAAAACAAAAACTACACTTCGTCAGACAGTCCTGGAAGAGCCCGTCGATCAATCGAGATCGACCACAGATATTGATAAGCCCGACCCACTCCTCAAAGATCCCTCAAATCCCAAGAGTAGCCCGGACAGAGGGGAAGAGGATTCGAGCTCCACAAGATCCAAGTCATCGTCGTCCGATAATGAGGAGAGTGTCGACAAGTTGTCTGTGAAAAGATCCGTGGCTGATAGGGTCCAACCTGAACAATACTTCAACAGGTTATCTCACTGTGTTAATAGAGATATGATTGACGATGCTGCCATAGATTTCATAAAATTTTTCAACACCAAGTTTGGCCGAAAAAAACTTACCAAGACGATATTCAATGTACAACGCACACGATTAGACCTGTTGCCTTTTTATGCACGACTTGTTGCAACCATATACCCCTATGTCCCTAGCATAGGGATGGATCTGGCGTCTCAGTTGAAGTCTGAGCTCAGGTACTTATTTAAGAAGAAAGACCAAATCAACATAGAGAGTAAGGTTAAGAATGTTAGATTCATAGGAGAATTTGTCAAATTCAATCTAATATCTCGACAAGAAGTCATCGATATCCTTAAAACTCTATTGACTGATTTCACTCACCACCATATCGAGATGGCCTGTAACTTGCTAGAAACTTGTGGTCGCCTCCTTTACAAGTCAACGGATTCTCATCATCAATTGAAAATCATACTTGAGCAAGTCATGCGTAAGAAGTTATATCTTTCAGTTGACTCAAAATATGTAACGATGATTGAGAACGCCTATTATTTAACCAATCCTCCGGAAGTTGTGAAAGAGGTTGTTTCTGAGACACCAATCGAACAGTACATCAGATATCTCCTCTATGAATTCCTGGATCGGTCGACAATCGATAAGGTGCTCAAAAAACTTGAACTTCTCGACTGGAATGATAAGCAAGTGGCAAAATTCGTTATCAACAGGATGGTTGAGGCCTACAATGTGAAATACTATAACATTAGATATTTTGCAGCGCTATTATCATCCCTGAACAAGAAACATGCATGGATTTCAATGGCTGTCGTTGATGGTGTCGTGGAGGATATACAGTTGATGATGGAAATCAATGAGATACAATTCAACCAGCGTCGTGTCCCAATGATACGATACTTTGGAGAGCTCTTTAATTATCGTCTAACGGATTCTTCTCTGATATTTAAAATTTTATATTCTCTCATCTCTTATGGAGTTAATTATCACAGCCCAGATCAGACTCTAAGTCAAATACCCGCATCTCATGTAGATCCTCCCGAGAATCTCTTCAGAATCAAGTTGGTCTGTGACTTACTTGATATCAGCGGACCATACCTAAACAGCAGTCAGGATAGGAAGAAACTAGATTGTTACTTGTTATTTTTTCAACGTTACTATTGGTGTAAGCGACACATATTCATGTTACATCCATACTGCATGGTGAAATACGGAGGCCAATTCCCGGTATCTACCGAATACCTTTATCACGATACAATACTAAATCTACGTTCAAGTTTTACCTTTGCATCATCTTACAGTCAAGCGGTGGAATATCTGAAAAATTTCATGGCTGATCTTGCGGAGAAAGACGAAGAATAAAGGGATGAAATGCAAATTGCTCAAAGTCTCTTTGCTGCCTGTCTATCTTTGATTCCAGCTAGAATCAGCTCTACCCTTCAATTGATCTTGGCCTCGAATCTAATGTGACTACCCTTGCGATTGCCTTAGTCTCAAGTGCATCCTAATCTTACCTCTAGACGTCCTCATCCGATCTAGGGAGAGGGAAGAAAATTTCTCTAAACTTTTCCGATCTGACAAGGAAGACATCAACAAAAACCGATCGAGATGGTCGCCATCATCATGGGGAATAGCTCGTGTAGATTCACCGTCCTACGGGTCATTGCTAAAAAGCAGTCGAGATAAGAAGGAACTGGATTTCAACTCCCACTCATTCCGGGTTAGTACTAGTGTGAGAGACACATATTCTTCTTACACCCATAGTGGATACTAGACACCTAGCTAAAATGACTATTTCAAGGAGCTAAATTTTAAGCGAGATGAGGCCATCATCGGGTATCATTTCACAACCGAGAAGCGGAGTATGCTTGATAGCATTTGAATGGTGATCACATAATGCGGGAATGAATAATCATTTTCCATGGCTGAACACTGATCCGGGTCGTACGTTGATTTGTACACTGTAAATGGAGAGCCATCAAGCATCATCTTGGGTCTATGTCCGCAGGGTGGCCATCATTGCCGCCTCTGCCTCCGAGACGTAAGAGTGGGCGCAACGTTGTTGTCCGACGATCTTCGGTTGAGCAAGCGCATCAAAGGAACAGCTTCGGGATCGGGCATATCCGAAGTCGCACAGCCTTATGTTTCGTCCCAATTGTGGACCTGGAGCGCTGAGTTGCTGCGCGATCCGTTTTGTGCGATTCGAAGTCTTTCGCTGTGAGTCAGTAGGCGAGTGAATGCAGGGGTTTAATGCTGCAAGATTCGTCGACAGGATGGCACATTCGATCTTCTGGGCATAATATACAATGGTCCTATCACTTTACCTACTAATAGGCGATTATATTTTCCCCAAACTTTAGTCAATATTTTGAATTACTACTGCATGATACATAATAGCCTAAAGTCAATATAGAGTACTCATTTTATTTATTTCAGATGATTTATTTTTTCAAGAAAAGCATGAGAATTTGGTAAAAAATTTGACAAAGTGTTAGGTAATAATCAACTCGCCATCCAAACTTGCAGGATGATAAATATTGACTGAAACTATATGACGGGAATTCAAAGGAGTGGCCTCATCAATTCTTATCAAACCAACCCTTCAGGAGTAACCAACACTGCCATGTTGCATCTCATTAAAATTAGATCGAATGATAAAGTATCAGCCGCCAGATTCACTGATGCAGTTCATGAGATTGACCTTAGTTCTAGCCTCGTGCTACTGTGTGAACAGTAGCCTCTAGTTCAATCAATATTCGTCCATATTGATTTGCTAGCCACAAAAGATCAAGAACAACTATTTACACAGATATAAACTGATAGATTTTATGACTAGCGAGTCTTGTGAAGTTTTACAACTTCATGGTCAATGCGACTATCTTTTTCCGTATCAGACCACTGCACACCTACAGTCCATAGAGTCACTTTTACATATTTGACACTCAGCGATAGCCATCCAGTCGCCAGCTCACAAAAGATTCAAATACATTCATATCAAAGTATTGATAATTTCATTTAGAGAAGATGATTGATAAAAATTGTGACTCTCAGCTTCCTTCCAATCAAAGGCTCATTCTCAGGCCACAGAAGAGAGAGAAGAACATCTTCAAACAGCAGCCACATGACCATCAGCAATCCATCTATAACAATAATAACAATGATAGTATCACTAGAAACAACAATTATTCTGCAACCAACGGAACCAACACCGACAGTACCTCGCTCAATTCAGAACCTAAGATATCTAGCAAGGGTATCAAGGGTAGTAGCGGGGCAAACGAACTAAATAACGCCAGTAAAGAGACACAAGATCAAGAGTCCAGCAACACAGGGTCCCTTGCAAAGCCCATACTCAATTATCCCCCAGGCCCCGCAAGAAAACTATCTGTTGAAGAGCTAAGCCCGCCGACACCAAGTATATTTGTGCAAACTGAGGCTGAAATATTTTCACCGCAGCTACAAGAATTCTGCTTAGCAAATCCAATCGTAGTAATAAGAAATATATCACGCGTCTTGAAGCTCAATTTAGGCCTTTTCTCAACAAAAACTCTAGTTGATCATGATTCCGGTCACCTCATCGAAGTAAGGACCCAACTGGAACAGCCCTCTGATCAGAACTGGGATATGGAAAAGAAGAACAAAATATGGCGCTGTGAGTCACCACGGAGATTCTCGAAGATTGGTAAATATGCCCACTACCAAGCTAAAACCTTCCAAGACCATCTAACTAAAGCTGATGGAGAATCTACCGAAGAGGAGTTTTCAATCAATGACAACTGCACGATTGCAAGGAAAAACTCATTATTTAGGATGGTGACTTTCGGAACAAACGTTGACCTTTCAGATACAAAGAAGTGGAAGGCCCAACTGGATGAGCTTGACAAACTTCCCATGTTCTCTCGAGTGGTTTCCGCGTCTAATATGCTCAGTCATGTTGGCCATCCTATTCTGGGTATGAATACAGTTCAGCTTTACATGAAGGTACCAGGGTGCCGGACACCGGGTCATCAAGAGAATAATAACTTTTGCTCAGTCAATATAAATATTGGACCAGGCGATTGTGAGTGGTTTGGTGTGCCAGAGGAGTATTGGGGACCTATAGCCAGGCTCTGCGCTGAGAACAGCACAAACTTTGTGCATGGATCTTGGTGGCCCAATCTTGATGATCTCCACTCTTATAATATACCTGTTTATAGATTTATACAAAAACCGGGCGATTTAGTCTGGGTCAATACGGGTACAGTGCACTGGGTTCAAGCGATAGGTTGGTGCAACAACATCGCCTGGAACGTGGGTCCGATCACAACAAAGCAATTCAAATCCGCTATCGAAAGATACGAATGGAACAAACTGGAGCGATACAAATCGATAGTACCAATGATACATCTAACTTGGAATCTAGCAAGGAATGTTGAAATTCAGGAAGAAGAACTATTTTATGTTATAAAGAATTTCATGACTACTACATTATCCTATTGTGAAAGGATAATTAGGATGCTTCAAGATAGCAACATTGAGATTAAGTGGCATGGAAAAGCTTTGCATGAGGCGGCACACTATTGTGCTGATTGTGAGATCGAAGTATTCAACATACTGTTTGTGAAGGCAATAGAGAAGAAGTTAGTTGTTCATTGCGCAAAATGTGCTATTGAAACCAGTCAAGTTTTGGAAAATTTTGTAGTGCTTCAGGAATACGATATACACTACCTCAAAGAGACATACTCGAATTTTATACAAACATTCAAAAATAGACGAATTTTGGGTACTAGTTATACAAGTGGTACTGTTAGAACAAAGACGAATTAGTTTTTTGTACGTAAAATCACCTAATAACAAAGTTATACACCCCTGGTGCTCACATGAATAAAGTGGATAATTATACATATCCATCAAAAACCACCCCTCTGTTATTTCGTTGTGAACAATGCAGTCTCGAATATCTATCCAAAGTTGTTTACGGCGCACAAACATGTACCCGAGATGACGTCTGAAGAATCTTGTAGCCTTTCGAGCTAAGACACTGAGAAGCTGAGATGTAAGGGTACCTGCCAAGTTACCGCTGGAGATACTTGAGTTCATATGATCATCTCCACAAGTATCGATCGACCTCTTGAAAAATTATAAATGTTGCTAGTGTCTACACCTCAAAGCAATCATCCTACAATGAACCACCTCGTTGATAGATCAACAACTACACGAACTTATCAGTTACTTTCATATTTATTACCCTATTTAAGATTCGTTTGCCATCAGTTTCGAAATGAGACCGTAAATGTAATAAAAGAATGCAAAGAGACTGAAGAAAAGCTTGATCCAACCCTCTTTTGTCGCCCGTGCTAATTGATCGGAATTCATAATACTGGTGGGGTCGTAGATGCCCGACACACGATTGAAGAAGGGCTTGGTGGCTGGAGATTTGACGAATGCTCGATACAGGCGATTGAAGTTGTAGGCAAAAAGCGGGATGTTTACCAGCACGGTTATCCATTCTCCTACGAGTAAAAATAATGCAGTCATGATGAATTGAACGATGTACTCAGTCAGTAGTAGGGGGTTCATCAATTTACAATGGTCAATCGGATTTTTGAAATCAGTTTTCAGCTCATCGACTGCGATCACATGATGAACGGCGAGGAATATTAGCCCGGCATCACCAATAAGGGCTGTAATATAAGCGCCGGCAACGTACCCCATGTTGAGTTGTGGGAAAATGTAATAAGCTGTATCTACAATTCCAAATTATATCAGAGATGAGTAATATGATGAGGCAGATGAGGGGGAACCAGGATATTGGTTGTCACATGGCGCCACGTCCGATGTGCTCAAAACAACTAGTGGAACACTTCTGCAGAGGACTGTATCCATAATGGTATGATCGCGCATAGGAAGTCGCTCTGGATCAATGATGAATCCAATAGTGGCAGTCAGATTAAGTCAAATTGATTGCATAATCACTTGTAGATTCCACTTGTTAAGTCCAAGGTCGCGTTCTCTATGGGTGGCCCAGCAGCTATATTGTGAACGTCGACCTTCAAAGCTTCATATTCCATAATGAGTCAAACCCTCCTCAAGTCTGGATTCAAGCTCTTGAGGTCTCTCAATCCACCTAAACATTACTTCCATCACCATAATACGCGATTTGCAATATCACCCATGTCGACAATGACTGAGAACCCTTCAAAGAGCGGCTCGAATAGTGACTCAGTCAATACTGCCATCCTTATGATGAATATGGGAGGACCTGAATCAGAAAAGGTTGAGGATGTGCACAAATTCTTGCTGGCTCTCTTCAAGGATCGTGACATCATCAAGATGCCTTTCCAAGACTATCTAGGCCCACTCATATCCAAGAGACGCGCTCCCAATCTAAAAGCTAAATTTGACGAGATTGGTGGCGACCCACTGAGGACTTGGACCGAGCGCCAAGGGAAAGGTATAACAGAGGCACTCGATAAGAAAAGTCCGTCCACAGCACCACATAAAGCGTACACCTGTTTTAGATACTCCAAACCAGACATAGCACACTCCGTTGAGCAATTGGAGAAAGATGGAGCCAAACGCGTTATTCTTTTATCCAAGTATCCCCAATACAGTTGTAGCACAACTGGAAGTAATCTTAATGACATATCTAGATATTGTGTTGAAGTTAAAGGGCACCTCGATAACAATCCTCCGCAAAGATGGTCACTCATTGATCGATGGCCCATGTCAAGAGCAATTGTTGACACTTATGCTAACTTGATAGAGACAGAGCTCGCTAAACTTCCCGAATCTATCCGTGCCGAAACAATTCTCCTTTTTAGCGCCCACTCTATACCAATCTGGATGGTTGAGAGGGGGGACGATTATACCGGTGAGGTTGGAGGTACGGTTCAAGCGGTAATGAATAAACTAGGCCGTAAAAATCCTTACAGCTTAGTTTGGCAATCCAAGGTTGGACCTGTCGCATGGCAAGGTCCTCAGATCGAGAAGGCGTTGGAGGGCTACGTAAACAACGGATTCAAGCATTTCGTTGTGGTTCCCATTGCATTTGTGAATGAGCACATCGAGACTTTACACGAATTGGATATAGAATACGCTAAAGATCTTAAGGAGAAGCTCAAGTTCGAGACATTCTCTCGAGTGCCTGCGGCTAATGACCACCCAATCTTCTTGGAAGGATTGGCTGACCTAATCAAAGAACATATCGAGAAAGGAGAGACTATCTCAGCTCAAATGACTCGTCGATGCCCTGGCTGCACGAAGCCTAATTGCAAAAGGACACGAGAGTGGCTAAAGAGACTTGATGAGATTAATAAGGATCTGGCTGACTGAACGAAATAAATAGTTTATTACGTTTAACACCTATCTTCTTAACCGATTGTCGCGAATACAGGATTGTGTCTACAGATGGACGGTCCCCATTCGTCGTATTGAGCCTTCGTGTGGCAATACGTCGAGTAAAATTCAGCTGTAGAGGCCAACATAGAGCCACCAAACCAGACGGCGTATCTCTGCATGGCATGTGATAACACTTTCACGTCAATTGGCTTGGGTTCTAACTGACCTCCACTCAGACTATAGCTAGTCTTTAAGCGGGCGTTTACTAATCTTTGTATATCCCGTTGCAATCTCTTGTCGAAGTCTTTGAACATAGTGGATCCTCCAGATAAAACTATGTTCTTGTATAAAGGTCTTCTGACATCTATGGGCGAATTTTGAATGCAGTCATCAACAATCTCAGATAACGGGGCGAGAAAATCTGAGTTTGCCATCTCTGGATTGAAGAAGATTTCTGGACCGAGGAACCTTTCAAAACCAACATCCACTTCGAACAATTGCTTCGTCACACTGTTCTGTCCGGTATACTGCTTGATGAACTTACTTGGATTCTTGTCGTACTTTTCAAACTCCTTGGCTAGGTCTGGACAGATATAGCTGAAGCGTTCTTTTATAGCCTTAGCTGTTTCTAATGATTGCTCCGGAGGTATGTTAGTCTCACGTTCTCGTAATAAGCTTTGTATAAAATACGTAATATTCCTGCCAGCTATTGGTATGTGCTTGATACAACTTCCAATAACATAACCCTCAGCCACGGGTATACAGTGGGTTACACCGTCGCCGGAATCTATAACGATTCCAGTGAGAGTTCTCTCACCTGGTGGTCTGGAAGTCCAGGATGCAGCTAGGGCTAGAACTGCCTGAACAGCAATATATAGACCGGGCACATTGAAGGACTCAAACATGATTTCGGCGGTGTATTCACGGTTCTCTGGCGTATTGAGTGGGGGCTCAGTTAGTAGGAAATAGTGATCCTCAGGCTCGGCTCTGAGGTACTTGAATATACACTGCTCCCAATATCGTTCCATCAAATCCCAGTCTTCGACAATACCATGCCTGATGGGATATTTTACTGAGTATCCAGGTGCATCTAGAGCTTCATCTCCAATGTGAAAATCAAGATCCTCTATTCCTCGAGTTAAGCGCCGTGATGCCTGGTCGCCCACTTTTATATTTTCTTTTATTGCAATTGTTGATGGTATGATGTATTGTGGTTCCCTATTGCCAGCATAACCTAGTTTTGAATAACCGGTGCCATTGTCTATCACAATGGCTGGCAGTTGATAGGCCATAGTTGGTGGTTGGAGGATCTGATTTCAATTGCGGTCTAAGTGATGAGACATCCGTTCTATTTCAATTTATGAAGAAAACCTCAGGATCATGATTCTAAAGGCTCTGGATGGCAGGTTAAGTTAGCCGCAAATGTTTGAAGCCACTACTGTAGGGAATATTAGTGCGTCCGCGATGACTGAATTCAAATTGAGTGCAAGCCGCTACAGTAAACTGCAGATGTGAGCAGATTCTTGCCCGGTCTGGTGCACGAGTTGTTTCGCGCGATTTTTATCACACTGGTTCATTTCTTTGGCATCTTGAGGGGACCCATCCCAGCAAACACATATTGATACATCATCTGCAAACCTAACCACCAAACGTGTCCATTATTGACTACAATTTGGAATGACTCACGTTGAATGTTCAGGGATAAACTCAAACTGGTGACATGTTGTTCTTATTTATACCCATGATTTTTAATCCCATAAGTTATCTCATCATAAGATGGCTCCCTGCACTTTATCTCGCCACCTGGCCCATCATAGTTCAGACTCTCGGACGTGAGGCACTCATCTTGCATGCGATTGTGCTGATCTTATTCATCATGACATGTGATATAACACGCCAGTTAATGCTCAGGCTTATTGGCTTTGATCTCATCTCTTTGCCAGCCGGAATGGCCCTACTTGCTGTGCTAATGAGCGACAAAGGAGCATCTTTCCTTTCTTTCTTGCTCCCACTAATCAATTGGTCTCTCACAATCATAGAGCCCTTATTCATTATCCTCGAGACTGTCATTGTGATGGAGATAACGAGTGCTTTCAACAAGTGGATCTCAAGGATGTCGAACATAAGGGATGAAAACTCGATGGATCTATCATCCTGGGATCCGCCACTAACTAGGGGATCAATAGTTACTAGAATTTTAGTGATATTTATTACAATCGCAAGTTACTCAGGAGCATACATGATCATACAGGAATCTAAAAGTTTATTGTCAAGTGATCTAGGGCTAAATGAGCAGGATGTTCCGATACAATTCAACCAGGCGATAGCGATTCTGGTCACATTGCAAGTTGTAGCCTTTTCAGCGACAATCTACAAAGAAAGTGGCATTTTATCTCAGACTGCAATGGTCACACTAGTTGCAAGTGTGCCAATATTTATATCTGTTTGGTCCTACTATCATCTGAAAACAACTGTAGCCATGGGGTAAGTAAGAAAATTTCTCGATTTTAAGAATCCAGTCGATTTATCACAGTCATACTCAGCTCTTCCTGCATTAGACGCTCGTATTCGTTGTATTGTAAGACGATTGAATCTAGCGCCCGGTCACGATGAACATTTGGAAAGTCGTCACAGAAAATCAAATTCCACTCCCTGTTCAATTGCGACCATAGTTGCAGTTTGGCCTGGTTTCTGCTCTTCTCTAGCCCATTGCGGCATATCTCTATCGCCATTATCAAGCAGGCGCAAGCCAAATGATGTGCGTCTATATTTGTAACACTATGAGACCAATGGCAATCACATAAGATGATCCAAGCGACATTGCATATCTTGCCGAAAGATTCAGATGTCACTTGACAGTTTTGTTTGAGCAATGATTGAACAGTCTTGAGGTAATGTAACAGGTAACGATGGGCGCTAATAGTGTGCTTGGAGTTCTTCGCCAACATAAGATCGGCCTTCGGGATAGGCTGGTCGTCGTCATCCGAAGATGATGAGTCCTCATCGCAATCTATGACGATAACTTGCTTTGGCCGATTGGCGATCCCTTGCATGGCACGATTACGATATTGCTCCTGAAGTTGTCCCGGTGTAAGCATTCGTTCGTACCTGAAATCAAGCTGGTAATCAAGATTGGTTGCGATTATTCGCTCTGCCAGACATATTGTGTGTCTCAGCCTATCGTAAGTTCTGCCATCAAGGAAAAATTTCCGCCCATGGATAATGCTCATCATGGCCAGAATGAGATTCCTACCACTGAGGGGTTGTTCGCAGAATCTATGGGCCAGTTTCAGTGAGGCGGCCGCAATGGCAAACACATCGTACTGGGGCTTCTCCTTGCCCCTGAAGAATCTATGATAGATATTGGCCGCCAAACAGACCAATTCGGACTCGCAACCCAGCGTTGCGCCGGCCTCAAATATGCACATGACCTTCAGTGAGTCTGTCATGGTTTGTAGAAATTGGTTACCCTAAACATTTGACGCTAATTTTCTCACTCCTCTATGTGAGTCTCATTCAGATTATCTCCTCTTGCATCGACTCGCAAGCCAACAACAACAGCCGGTCTCCCGCTCGATCGCGTGGTCTCATTTTTTTCCTTCAGACACGTGCGCGCTGCGCGCAGAGCGGCGCCAGCTCGGGGCCGGCCCACTGCTGCGCGCGCTCCTCCTCTGCACTTGGCCCATTGGAAACTGTGTGCCCCCCCAATGCTTGAGATAGGGATCACCACTAGCTCGCCAATGGACTTTGAGCGGCGCCCCCTCGCCCCAAGTGAACAGCGGCCCACCGGAAGTGGCTCTAATGGACGCCATAGAGTTGAGATTGAATTTGTGGTTTTGGGCCCTCTTTTTCGCTTGGCTGGTGTTTCATGTTTTGTGTGGCATGGGAGTTTTGCATTGGGGGAGCGTGCTGGTGATTTCACTGGAAAAAGTGAAATAAGTAAGGAGCAAAAGTTGAACACCGGAGCCACTTCCTTCTTATCGTTGGCTAGTATCATGTTTATGGTGCTCCCAAGCAGACTACTCTTTTGACCACCACCTCTTTTTCGTTTCAGCAACACACAGACGGACAATCCTTTATTTTTGCCCCACTGTGCGCAGACGGCCAACTTCCTGTTGGCATGAGATTGGAAGCTAGGCTCTAGCACGGCGAGAAGTAAGCGGGCCATCATTGTTCTTTGGACACAAGTTGAACCGAAGCAGCCAGACAAACGGACAGTCAGACGGACAGACAGGCGGCATGTGTGTTTGTTTGGCGGAGAGATCTGCCAGAGTTCTATCTGGCGGCATGCTTTTGTGGTTGAGCATGTATCTGTTTGTGGGGATCTGAATGTGTGGCTTTGTGTGTGAATGCAATTTGCATATCAATTCCATTGGATCTCTTTCACTTTCTTGCAAAAAGGCCCCACCGCCGAAAGTTTGGACTTAGAAAAGAGACTCCCGCTCGTCCAATCGGCAATCTGAGCCGCCCGAGGAGAAAGTGGAAAAGTTGTCTGGCGTAGATTTCTACAAAACGCCTCCACGAACTTCTCTCTCTCTCTTTGTATCATCATGTTTCGCGTGCAAGTGTTTCATGAGCTTTTGTGATGTGTGTATTTGGTGGCTTATTTTCAAAAATGGGGGCCACCAAATGGGCCAGTTGTGCGTGAGTGTGTGTGTGGGCTAAATGTCGCCAGATGGCAGCCAAGCGAAGGAAAAGAGTGGCCAAAAGTGCTGGTCTATAAGGTGTTTTGAGGCCCCAAAGACAGACTTACCGCAGACTGCATTGAATTTTGTGTGTGTGACTGCAATACGAACTGCAACGAGAACTGCAACAAGAGCCGAAAGGGTGCCGAATCTATATGGCGAGCTGGGCTTGTTTTCTGTTGCAGCTGTGCAGCGGCGAGTCGAGCGGCCGCGCGCCTCAGACTGTGTGTTGCGCGCAATGCAATTTGTTGTGCACTTTCCAGCGCTCGGCAAACACAAAAAGGGGCCCTTTTTGGTTTGGGCAAAATGAGGCCTCGCCATTAAGGTTCTGTCCACAGTTTGCCACAGTCTGCTCGTGTGGCCACACGCCACATTGTCGCCCCAGCGGCCAGCCAAGTGGCCGCGCTGATTGGATTGCTTCCGCCCGGACGCGCCCCAATCCTAATCAGCAATGATTAAGTCTTCCCTTAGGGAAGATGCTCCTTATCGCTCCTATTCGTCCATCTTCGGCGCACCAAAGTGGCCGGTGGGCGAGCAAGACGGTTTGTAAAAAGTCGACCAGGCAAGCTTGCGGTGCAAGACTGTGGCTCGCCCTTCCAAGCGAGCCACAGTCTTCGGCCCAAGCCAGAGGAGCTTGCCGGAACGTCGACTCAAGTCTGTCAGAGCTGAGCTCAAGCTCCAAGTGGTCGATCAATAATCAATCTGTTTTCTAGCCCAAACTCGTATGCGCTCCAGCCCCAGACTCTGGCCACACTCTGGCTCTAAGGGGGCGACCACTTGGCGCTCCTGGAGGCTGGCAAAGCAAAGCAAGCAGCGAGCTCTTGTAGGCGCACTTATGGGCCGCAAAGAGTAATCCAATTCGGTGGATAAACACACTTAACTCAACTCGGTCGCCGCGACTTCATCTTGCATTTCTTTTCCAATCAATCACTTAAACTGATTGAACTTAAGCTAACAACTTCTTGCCCTCTTTTCTCTCCAACTTCTAACCGGCCAAATGTCGCCCTGGAACGAACACACTGGAACAACATGCATGCAACTGCAACTCTTCGTTCACTTAACTCAACTCAACTCAACTCAACTCCACTTCTTCTTCGCCCATTCAATCAAGTGCCTCTTGGACCTCCTACTTTCCATTCTCTTGGTTCGCGGCTGCATTTGGCGGGCCAAGCTCGAGCCCAACTGCTGTGCAGCATGGCGCCCCTTTTGGCCCACAAGCGACGGGCAGTGGTCAGCTGTTCTTTGGCTCGGACGATTATTTCGATGATTACCATTCGGCGCCAACCAGATCTGGACGACAATATGGACAAGCGGCCGGCTCAAACCAGCATGAGTACTACTCTCAGGCCTTCAACTATGCTGCCTTTGAGCGCTCAATCGACTCGCTTTGGCCTAATGGAGGAATGGGCAGCTTTTTCATCAAGAGCTTTGTGCGACATTTGACAAAACTTATCAATTCAATTCTAGGTAAGTACTATCATCTAATAACTTAAGTCTAATAGTAACTCTGTTCCACTGCTTCACTTGGTCCTCCTTTTCGGTTCTTCAGCTCGCCAGCTCGGCCTTCATGTGGGGCCTCCACTTGGCTTCACTGGGGCCCAGTGGAGCTCAAACTCCCTAAGGGAAGACAGTGTCTAGAGCAGACGGAAAGAGAGCGTCCGTTTGGCTGATTTGAGCGCATTTGAAAATTCTTTTGCCCTCCCATCTTGAGCTCACATCGGACTGTCGTCCAAGTTTTCCCATGTGTCACACAAAGATAATCACTTCCCTATCCTTGTCCTTGTCCTCTCCGAGCTTGTCCGTACAAGCTTGAAAGGTCAGAGAGGGGCTCGAAAAATGGGCTCGGATTTCCTCCCTCACACTCGCCTTTTCCACGTCTCTCTCTCTCCCGCTCGTCTTTGCCGCATCGTTTCCGGCCAAAGAAGGGAGATTCCTCGCCTGTTTGGGGCCAGTTGGCGAAATTTTGGGCCCCAAAACGATTCCAGAGGAGAATCTGTGGGACAAAGAGAGGGCCTCGAGAGTGACCAAATGTGTGTCTGCTTGTTGTGTTTTGACTGCCCGGCACACAGTTGCACACACACAAGCAGAGGCGCACTTTTGCTGCACATTTTGCCGCATTGAATCCCCATTGGAAATGTGTGCGCGCTCTGAGGGCCAGTCTCACTCGTTGCCGTCTGGCTCCATGTTGGGCCCTGTTGACAGGCGACGTCTTGTCCTTTTGACGCTTTCTCCTCTTTGGTGTCACAATCGTGACAACTATCTTCACACATTCTCCCCCACCAGCACCGAGGGCTCAACCAATAACAAAAGCCGCCCATACAGACAAGATGAATGGAAGACGAGCGTCCAGCAGTTGAAGGGAGCCTCTTTGAGCCAGTGTCCAGATTGTGTGTGGGGCTTTTAATTCGGACTTTCTCTTCTCTTCTCTTCTGGCTAAAGGAAGAGAAAGAGAAACAGAAAGAGAGAAATGAGAGTGGAAGTGGAGCAGAAAGCGACAAGGAACAATGCCGCAGTTTCTGGCGCAGGAGAGTGGACGAGAAGAGGAAGAACAAGAAGAAGAAGGAGAAGGAGGAGGAAAAAGTGGTGGACAACAATTGTTCCATTGGTCCAATTTGGCATATTTGGCCAAGATTATGTCCAATGTCTAAAACACATTCTCGCCACACTGCTCATCTACTTTGCCACTTGAATTTGGCCAAATTCTGCCCGCTTTTCGCTCACAATGGAAAGCAAGTGGGCCAAATTGATTGGCCCACTTGCTTCTTCCTCTTCTCACTCTCGCCAAGTGAGCATTCCCATTCACCAAAGCAAAGTTTTGCCTCCATGTGGGCGCCAAGAGGATGTTGTTCCTTAGCGTTAGAGAGTGTGTATATTCTCGTGTATATTCTCGCCACTCAATAGGACGCTGCTGCAACACTAGAAAGCATGCCATTGAGAAACCACGAAACCGGAAGTTCTGCAACTTTCGCCTCCACCCGCCAAGTGTTGGCCATTCTTTCGCAAGCAAGGCGGCACATTTGGAGCACGTGCTGCTACTTCAGCCGCAATTGTTCCTCGTCGGTGCTTGTGTAGCACACAGTTGGAGTGCACTTTTCGCCAGTGGAACCAGCTAGACCATAGGAGTGAGTGGGCGAGATTTTCGGCCAGAAGTGCCATAAGCAGTCGCATTCAAGAGCAACTTTTTATCTCTCTCTCTTTGGGCCGCTCTTTGAGGGGATCTGCCGGGGAGTGTCTGTGATGCCAAGTGGGAGCCATGCAAAAAGTGTGGCCATTTGGAGTTGCAAAATCAGCGCCCAGAGTGGAGGAGCCGTCTCGCTGTGTGTGGCAACACTTTGGTCTCTCTCTCTCAGTCCATGACTCTAACAGCTGCCGTCCATGTCCGGCCGCTTGTTTGGAGTCCTGCTGGAAAGGGCTAAGGCGAAATAGATGGAGAGCCGGGCCGAACTCTTCCAGTCTAACGCGTTTTTATTGGATTGTCGTTGCGTGCGGGCCGCATATTAGGGTGGCCGCACAGAGAGGCGTACACACACACTTGGACGAGCAGGCGCGCATAGCGACAAAATCAATCGTTCGCTCTTCACTCGCTCGATGACCATTGGAATTTTTTCCAATGGTCCTCTTCTCTTGGCGAGCCAATGAAGAAGGAGGAAGATGGCTCCAAGTGATTCTCCTGCTTGGATTATTCCCGGCCTGCAAAAATCACCAGAGGCCGCCCTCTGAGGCCTATGCCTGATGCGCTGATTTTTGACTAGGGCACATGAAACTGGCGCCCCAAACGACTTTGGCCATCCATTTGCATCTCCAAATCACTTGGAGGCAGCATAATTTCGTGGCCAGCTCGCCTTGTGGCCAGTGTCTGTTGCATAGAGTTTCTCATGGAGGCACAAAGAGGAAGAAAACGAGCAGATTTAGCCCGCAACACAATGGCTCTGGCAACTGTTTTATTCCCTCGCCGAGGCTATAAAAATGGACCCTCTCTCCTGGGAGCAAATACCATGCCATCTAGCCGTGTCTGTGGCCCTCGCTGGTGGCCCCAACCAGCGAGGGGCGACCACGCGGCTGGTCTTGGGTCACAAGTTGCACCGAGTGGGCGGGAGTCAGTCATGCAGAGCGGCCGGCCGGCTGGCTGCAAGTTCATCCACTGGATCCCAGCTCCTGGCCAACGGAAAGTCTTTTCCACGCTTGTTGCAAGGCCACTCTTATTCCTCTCCAGAATCTTTCATGATTTGTTCCCACTCCTTCACGCGTGCCCACCCATTAAATCGGGCCCACACTCACACGTGATCTCTGGCCCAACGGACTGGCCCACGCAAATGCACACTCGCGCGCTTATACAATACAGTCTGCACACTGTCCACTGTCCGCCAAAAATACGGTTACAAATTTGTCTGCAGCGCTGCGCAGAAATGTAACCGTATTTTTGACGCCCAGTGTCCACATTGCACTTGCCGCACACTCTCCAATGTGACTGTCTGGGCCCGTTTCATAACCAAAACAATGTTTTTGCCTGGAAAATGCAGGATTCTCGCCCACTTGCTCTCGACTAACTCTTGTCACAACTCCCCAACACACTCAACACACTCAACAAACAACCAAAACAAGGTCTGTCTCTGGAGAGACTGTCCAAATACTATTTCGGGCCCGACTTTTGGTTCGTCCTGCTGGCCCGAGTCTTCTTCCTGGCCTGGTGGTTGATCGTTGGTCTTTCCCACCAAAGCGAAGGAGTCCAACAGACTGACCCCGCCGATGGACCACCAGCGGCGAGCTCGACATCATTGGGAGTTGGTTCATTCTTGCGCACAGCCAACAGGCTCAACTCAAGGCTCAAAGCGTGGCTCCCATTCAGTCGGACTAGTTTCATCAAAATTCTCCTCATCTTGGCCTACGCCCAAATGCTCATCCAACAGATGGACAACCGCCAGAGTCTCACTGCGGCCGGCTCGATGGCCAATCTGCTCACAGACGAACAGGCAAAGGCTGAGGATGGACTAGCTCTCTTTGGCCGGCCCTCTTCTTCCGTCGGCGGCGCTCAAACAGAAGAGACTGGCTGTTGTCTGGCCCAGCAAAAGAGGAGGACTAATTCCCTGGGCCAATTGGAGGAGAACAGCGCCGGTTTGGTGGAGTCGACCATTGGTTGGCTGTCGTGCGTTTGGTCAAGTGCACGCGCTTGCTCTAAGGCGAACGAGCGCGCCCTAGACACTGTCTCGGACTCGAGGGGACCAAGCGGCTGGTTCTCAATTTTGTGGAAAATCACCGACTTTATACTGGCCATCCTTAGCTCACTCTTGGCCAGCCTCTTTGCCCTTATTCTGTTTGCTGTCAACAAGCTTGCCGGGCTGCCCAAAGTGGCCCACTCGGTCTACTTCGTCTGGTTGTCGAGATGGCGCTCGCCCATAATCCAGCGGCTCATGCAATCGATGCTGGTCCAGCTCTACTACATTGGCTCCCTGTTGCTTGACGACTACGAAATGGAGGAATAAATGGAGGGCAAAAGATTTAGATTTTCATCTAAATTTGAATCTGAAATGCTCAAACAATTTGGACACTCTCTGGAGGTGCCTCTCAGCTCAAATAGAATTGGGGATTGTTCCCCATTTGTCGTGTATCCTCTCTCTCTCTCGCTTGTTGACACTCTTTCCTCGGCCTCCTCTCGACACTAAATGCTAAATATGGATTCTCCAACTCCTCCTCTTTGTCTCACTTTCATTGCCTCACAAATTTGCCCATGTTTACGTGCCTGTTTGCCCACCCAAAAGGGGCCAAATGATGTCAGAAAAAGTGCATTGTTTTGCCTGGCCGCTGCACAGCATTGGGCACACACTCGAGCGCGCTCTGCTCGCACTGGCCGACCTCATGCAGTACAGTCTCTCGCGAGGAACACAGTCTTCTGAACACTGCATGAACCGCAGCCCCGCATGAAGGCAATGGAAACTCTTGGCCCACACCTAAGGGCACTCTGGATCTCCCTCGACTGCTGCTTAGCCCAAGTGCAATAAATATATCTCCCAATATATTCTCCCTCATGCACTTCTGTTTCCTGCGACCAGTTGTTGCTTCGGATTTCCGGATTTTCGGCGCCTCTTTTATGTTTTCACTTTGCGAATTTACGATCCTCAAGTGGTCGTTTCTCAGCCGAGCTGCTCATTCATTATTCTGGCTGAGAGGCTTTTGTCGCCCAGCAAAAGAGCAGCACCTGAGCAGCAGACTGGGGCCCAAAATCAAGTGGAGCCCAATTCGGGGGATACTTTCCACTTGGAAAGTATCTCTGTCTGGCGCCACTTCCGGCGGGCCATTTGTCTTGTCGGCGGTGGCGAGCTTCCTAAGCTTGCAGAGGATGCGTCGTCTGGAGGCGGAAGGAGTGCGCCTCCAGTGTGGGAGTGTGGCCGGCAGAGTGGGGCTAATGGGCGCGTGTTCCAGAGGCAAGGATTGGGGGGCTTGGAATAGGGCGGCCAATATTGTTCACACGAGAAGAGCTGAGCGGCAGACTGCTGCTGCTGCTGGTGCAGAGCATGCACAAGTGACAGCACAAAGGAGAAAGATGATCGGCCGCTCCATTTGACTTTCGGTAATTTATTGCCTCCAGCTCATCGATCAGCAGCAACCATTTGGGACGAGCTTTGGGGGCGCCACACAAAGCTCGGCGGGCAGCGCGCCAGAAGGAGGAGGGGCCCAAGTGCAATGATCGGCCGACGCTTTCAGGTGCCGCCTTGGGGCGCCGCTCTTGGGCCGCGGCTCATCTCTGGCCGATAATGATTTTCTCGCCGCCAATCGTGGCCCCCTTCTCGCCTGGCTTTGGGGCGGCGGCGGCGGCCCAAAGCCAGCGGGTCGGCCCGGCGAGCTCCAAAGCGGCTGGCGAGTGTTGCAAATTGTTCCCGCCCGAGCTGGGTCCATTTTGTTCCCCTTTATCAGGGCGGCAAATCTGGCCAGACTGGATGATGACGTCGGCGGCGAGCCAGTGGGCGCGGCTTGGCGGCGGCGGCGGCGGCGGCGTCTTGGCGGCTGGACAGTGGCCGGCGAGGCTGAGGCTGTGGGGCAGTGGGCGCGTGGGGGACAGTGTGCGGTGCATGTCGCGGTGGTGTTTGTGTGCGGCGCGTTGCGAGTGCCTTCCAGCTCGCAGTGCGCGGGTTCTGCAGAGAGTGTGTGCGGCACACAGTGTGCCGCAGACAGTCTGCGGCGCTCTCATGCAGCGCCGAACGTCGTCGCACAATCGCACATTGCCAATTGTCATCCACACGCATCCAGCACACACAAACAAGAGAAACTCATCCACAACAAAGGCCCCTCCTCGGCCAAGCTTCGGCCGGCGCGCCACATTTGTTGGCCACATTTCAATTAAGACCCCAGAGGCGCGACTCGGCGCCCCAATTGATCCGTGGCCGCCACCGCCGGGCCAGTTGTGTTCCGCCGCGGGCGAGCTGCCGGGCGACTGGCTGCCGAGCGGGCGCGCCCCGTGCCCAAACGAAGCGTGGCGAAGTGCCCGCAAGTGCGCCAGATCATTTGTTGCTCCACTAGTTTGGCCCTAGAGAGCGGTGCCCGTTCTGCCTTGCGGCCCCTCCTTGCAGTGCTCGCCCCGCGGAACATTGTAAACTCTGTCCCACCGTGACAATGGGCCTCAAACAGCCCCCTGCAATCCGCTGGGCCTGCGACCACACGAGGGAATCATAGTCATCATCAGCGCCCCAAGTCGAGTCTCAGCCAGCGGCCACATACACTCGCTGGCGGCGAGATGAAGTCCATCGGCCAGATGAAATGTGTAATTCAAATTAACTTGCCTCCAATCTGGCCCCTTGTGGACAATCTGGAGCCAGAGATTAGCATCTGAGTGCGGCCTACACACTTTACGCTCGTGCGCGTCTCTGTGCGTGTCTGTGTGCGCGCGGGGGCTCAGCTTTGGCGAAAAATGCCCATTTTTCTCCCGCTGCCCAACACACAGTTGTTCCTTTCTGTGAACTTGAAACGCCACTCACTCGGCGCTCGAGTGCAAAGCGCGCACAGTGCTCACTGCTCTCTACTGCCTAGTGCTCATTGCTCACTGCTTAGTGCTCAGCACTACTTCTTAGTGCAAAGTGCGCCCCAACGAGCAGCCAAGTGAGGCGCCAAACTGGCCTCTTATCTCCACTTGGTGCTCTCGCTTGGCGCTTGCAGCCTTCGCTTGCAGCTTTTGCTCGCCTGCAGCGCGCCAGTCCAACTCCAAAGATGGATGCATCACGCGGCCGAGTTCCATTGTTTCTCCTGTTGCTCGTCGCGCGCCACACGAGGCCAGGCCCGCTTGGAACACGCTCGCGGATTACCCAGCGCCAATTGGCAAGCTAGTTGAGACATTTTTGGGGGCCCCTCTTGCGTGGCGAGCCGAGCACAATGCGCCGCACACAGTCTCTGTTGCACGGCGCACAGTTTGCGCGATGCAAGCTTAGCCCAAGCGCCGCAGAGTGTTCGTAGCAGAGCTCACGGGCCACAGTCCCTTCCCAGTGGCACTCCTTTGGCCGCTACTCTTGTTGCTGTAGACTTACGATACACACTAGGTCCTACACACTAGCTCTAATCTGAGCTAATCCACAGAAGCCGCCCGTTTGTCTGCCAGCGTGGCTGCAGTGGCTCAGCACTGAGCGCGCAGTTGCCATGACAAGACACGAGTGTGGAGTATGATTGGGGCGAAAATTGTCCAATTTAGCGGCCCTGCTCGGGCCCTCGTGTGTGGCTAATTGATAATTCGGAGATAATTGCGCCCAAGTGTTCGAAGGGCCACCCAAGAGTTGCACACAGTCTCGGACAAGGAGCCTTCTGAACTGGCCCTCTGGACTGGCCCGCAAACAACAAACCGAACGGCGATCGCGCGCAACAACCACTGCTCCTTAGGTCAGCCCCCACGCACAAAGCGTCGAACTCCTGCAGACAGACCGATGCCGCGCACTGAGCTGGCACAATCCTTTGGCGCTCACTTCACTTTTGCACCTCACTCCCAATCGACTGCTTAAACGTGCCCAAACAAACAGACTGCCCACCACTGCTCACAAGCAGCCCACTCCTGCCCACTGCAGAGCCCTTTGTAAACTGGCCCAATCTGGACCCATCAGGGCGATCATCATTAATCATGGTGGCGCCTTTGGTGTGCTTCCTCTGGCTCTGCGGCGATCTGTGTGTGTGGCGCGGACAGCGCTCGCTCTAGGCGCACCTCCAGCGACGACAATCCGGCCAGAAAATGGATATCCGGCCCAACAGGGGCCTTCCAGACTGGAAGCTCCAGCAGCCGCCTATTCGGGCGGCCAGTGCGTCCACATTGCGGCAAAGAGTGGCCAGCCACCAATTGCAGACTACTGGCCGGCGGTTTGTTGCAATAAGCTGTCGAGGATTGCGCAATCCGGCCGCTTTGGACAGTCCATTGCAAGAGTGCGGCCACCTCGAGTGGTTGCCCGGCGGGCCGCCAGGTGGCGCTGGTGTGCGTGCGAGATAACATGCGCAGAGGAGCACAGACTGGGGCCCCCAGAGAGTTGCTTGTGCGCCTGCGCCGCCAGCAACCAAGGCGCTAGGTGCCCTTTGAAAAGCGGCCGGGCAATTGTTTCGCCTGCTTGGGCGCAACAATATGAAATAAGAATTTGAATTCGGCTCATTGCGGCTTGGCAATGAGAGCGCGCGAGTTGCGCTAGTTGTGCGTTAGGAGTAGCAGTTTAGTAGGTTTAGCAGTAGTGGTAGTAGGCTGATGGTGGGAGATTGTTGGCGTGTTGCTGAGCAGAGTCAGAGGCAGTAGTAGAGGCAGCAATAGAGGCAGTAGTAGAGACAGTAGAAGAGACAGAAACAGAGGCGGCAACAAAGGAGGAAACATTTGGATCAAACAGTTTGATTTGTTCTCCTGCCAGCAAGGAGGCGTCTTGTTGTTCCATTTGCTCCTCTGAGGCATTCACTTTTCAGACCTAGTCTCTGTCTGGTTGGTGTGCGCGAGCGAGCATTTGTTTGGCCAGATTTTGAGGCTCAACATTGTGTGAAAGAGAAACAGAGGAAAAAGAGAAGAAACAGCGAGAGAGAAGAGGAGAATTTTCCAGACCACGAGCTCGCATTTGGGCTCACTTGCAACTGTGTCTCTGTGGGACTCAGTAGCAGCAGCCAATTGGTGTGATCACTTATTAGCTTAGCTTGGGGAGCACTTTTCACCCCTTTGCTCATCTCTCGTCTTGGTGGGCGTCAAGCTGACGAGCTGGACTGGCGACAAAAAGAGGCTTTGGGCGAGCAGAAGTGGCGAAAGGCTAGCTCTTTTAATACTTTTTAAGCGAGAGAAAGTGGAAGCAGATCTTGCCAGAAGTGCGAGAGTTTAGGATTGTTGTCGAGCGAAACGAGAAGGATTTTGCGGAAAATTAAGTAATTTAGCAATTTTTCTCAAAGTTTCCATGAGGAAAAATCTTGCAGAAAATCCGCCAGGCAAATTCGAGCAAGAAGACACAAACCTGTACAAATCTGTACAAATCTGCGCAAATCTACAAAAATCTGCTCAAATCCTTATTAATTGTTGTTGGAGTCAAGCCAGCTGGCTGGCCTAGTATCCTAAGCTGAGTTTTAAGAAAGAGCGCAGAGAGAGAGAAAGAAATAAGAGACAAAATATGATCGGCTGAAAAGCGCAGTGGGCCAGAGAGAAGCAGCAAGGTCGTCTCGTGTCGTCGAGTGTTTGGGCGCAGATTAGGGTCGGCAAGTGAGGCGAGCAGGAGGCTTATTTGGTGCCAAGTTTGGCCGAGTTTCCAGAGCTTAGGAGGCGCGAGATTGTTCCAACATTTCGGACACCTCGGGCGAGCTTTAAGGTTGCAGAAGGGCGACAGTTTGAGGTGTTTGGAGACAGATTTTTAGGCTTTCTGGGTGAAAATCTGTTTGAGCGAAAGTGTTGAGAAGCTTTCACTGTTTGAGTGTTGAGGACCACCGCTTGGCGGGCAGATTTTTGAGATTGCGGCGGCTCGGCCAGTGGACTTTGGGGCGCAACTAAGGTGGAAGAACACACAGAGAGTGGTTGCTTGGAGCTTGTTGGAGACTGTTGAGCTTGAAATAAGTGCGATGAGTTTGAAGTACATGCACCAAAATCAACAACAACAACAACAGTCATCGGAAGAGATCGTGGCAAGTTCAAGGTTGTTGATTGGGAGCAACGAGCAACAAGAGAACAGACGAGAGAAGAATGCAGAGCAGAGCAAGAGGCAATCTTTTCAAGAGCAGAAAAGGCAACAGAGTGGCGGCCTGCAGGTGAGAAAAGAGGCCCAAGAGGAGAGGTCGAACCAGTGGAAGAGCAGCCAAGAGAGCAGGAAGTCGAACGCGTGCAAGTTGGCGCCCACAAACACCGGCAGCGAGCAGCTGGAGAAGCTTGAGAGGCGGGCCCCCAAGGAGGCCAGAGTGGTGCGACGAGATCGAGAGCAGGCCCCAAGCGTTGAGGCGCGGGCGGAAGCGGAAGCGGAAACGAACCTCGGCCACAGTCAGCGGGCGGCGGGGGCCAAGGAGCAACAGTCGCAGCAGTCGCAAGGGTTGGCGGCCAGCCCCAAGAGCTGCGGCACCGGCGACAGACTGTTGCAGGCGGAACAGAACCAGCAGCAGCAGCAGCAGCAGCACAAGCGGAACAAGAGCAGCAAGAGCGCAAAGAGCCAGCCGAAGAGTGGCCACAAAATGGGCGCCGCGACGGCAATCAACGGCAACCAGCTGGAACAGTTGGCGGGCGCCACAAACGCGCACCCAAATGGGCCCGAAAGCATGAGCAGCAACGGCAACAGTCCCCAGCTGCTGGTGGGCGGCAACTGCGCCGAGCTCGCCGCGCGAACCAATGGGGCTCAGCTGGGCGCCAAGACGCCGGCGGAGAACGGCAAGCTGGCGGAGAGTGCCGGCGGGCCGGAAGTGGCGGCTGGCGGCGAGCAGACGAACGGGCGGCCGGCCGAGGGGCAGCAGCAGCAGATGCTGGCAATGCTGGCCCGCGACCACAGGCAGGAGCAGCCGCTGGAGACGACTGGCTGCGGCGGCCCGGCGGGCTCGGCGGCTGGCGAGCACCAGCAGCAGAGCCGCGACCAGCACCTGGCCGGCCTGGCCGCCGACCACGCCCACGGGGCGCCGGAAGAGGAGGGCGCCGAGCAGGAGGAGGAGGAGGAGGAGGAGGAGGACGGGGCCGCTTCCTGTGAGGGCCGCAAGATGTTCGTGGGCGGCCTCTCGTGGCAGACGACGGGCGAGGGTTTGCGCGACTACTTCGGCAAGTTCGGCCAGATCGTCGAGGCCATGATCATGAACGATCCGGCGACGCGCCGTTCCAGGTAAGTGTCAGCGGAGTTTGCGCTCTATCGTGTACAGTCTGGCATCTAAAGTCTGCCTCTCGGTTACGCCCACTCGATCTTGGGTGGGCGTGGCTCGGTTTCCCGCATCTGTGCAGTGACAATTGAATGGTGACTGCGGGTGCTGGGGAGCCGCGCCCACCTGCACTGGCGAACTTCGGGCCGCGCGCGCACGCGGGAGAGCCTTTGTTTACCTTTTTGTTTATGTTTTCGTTTGTGCTTTCTCGGCTGGGCTTTTGTTTGCGCTTTTGCTTCTAGCGTCTAGAGTCTAGACTCTGGACTCTCGGCCGGCGTTTGGGGGCGCCCCGTCGGCGCCGGTGGCCAGATTTGGCAAGGCGGGAAAAAATTAATAAATAAATAAATATCAACAGCGGCTGGATGGGGCTCTTCGCGGCCACTCATCGGGCGAGGCGCCGGCTGGGCGAGCTGGCGGCCGAGGGGCAGCCGTCGGGGCTTCGAAGGGCGACAATGCACCACAGGGCGACCTCGGGGGCGGAAGTTGGCGCTGGGCCGCCCGTCGGCGCACTCTGCCAGCGGGCCGGCCGATGATGGATAGCGAGCGGCGCGGGGGCTGAGTGCTGGCCCCACAAATGAAGCAAATGAGGGGCCCGATGCGGCGGCATCGGTGGCCGGGGAATTAATGAATCCTTTGGCCGCGCAAAGGAAGGCCGAATGATCGATGCGTCCGGCCGGCCTCGTCGCGCTGGCCCGCCGCCAACTCGGGGTGGCAGCGCGCTGGATGTCGCCCAGTGGGCCTCGCGCGGCCGGGGACAAGGTCTGGCCGAGTGGCGGCCCACTTGCAGCCGAGCGGCGCGGCCCAAATGGAAGTGGGCCCAAGACGGGGCATTGTTGTGGCCGCGGACTGCCTCTGGCTGTGGCTAGGGGCGAGTTTGGCCGCCGACGTTTGGCAGCGGCCCCAAACGGAAGGGCGCCACAAGCCAACTCGAGGCGGACCAAGCGCCAAGAGTGGCGCCAAATCTGGCCAGTTTGTGGCGAGTGAGCACCAGAGACTAGCTGCGGGCCGGCTGCTTGTCCCTCTCAAGCTGTCCAAGTGGTTTGCTCCCAGAGGTTAGCTCTGTTGCGAAGGCAGTCGAACGACAAGTTGAACAGAAATCCAATTAGCAGCGGGCACAGATTAGCCGCCGCGGCCCAGCACCAATTGGGCCTCGATGTTGGCCAATTTGTGGGCCACTGTTTGCCTGCCGTCTGGGCCGAGTGGCTGAGCTTGCGGCTGGCCCAAAGCGAGCAGATTGGCCCCACACACAAACCGAACACAGTCGCCCCCAAAGCTTGGCGAGCGGGCAAACTCTTGGACCAAACTCGAAACTGCGAGCTCGCCCTGATCGATTGCGGCCAAACCTGCGCTCCTGTGCACCAGCGAGCAAGTTTCCAGCTTAGCACTGGAGCAGCTGAAGCAAAGGCGAAACTGCAACTCTCTTCGGCTTCCATTTCCGCTTCCACCTCTTCCAAGTTCGGCATCTCAGCTTTCGAGCGGCTAGAGCAGAGCGTGCAGCTTGAAGCTAACCAGAAACTGAGTCTAAAACTGAGACTGAAGCGAACACTGAAACTAAAACTAACTAACGCGAACAACAACCTCTCCTCCTTCACGGAAAACTTTCCTTCATCGCCACTCGAACAAAAGGGGCTTCGGATTTGTCACATTCGCTGATGCTTCAAGTGTGGAAAAAGTCCTAGAGACTGGCCCACACGAATTGGACGGCAAGAAGGTGGACCCCAAAATTGCGTTCCCAAAACGAGCGAACCCAAAGGTGAGTGTGCCCGCCAGACTGTTGGCGGGACTGTGTGTGTGTGTGTCTCAAAACTCTGCAACTCGGCAACTAGACAGTGTCTCGGCGAGTCACCAGTTTCCACTTCCAAAGCGGAAGTGGCCCAGACAAAATCTCCCAAGAGGCGTCCAAATTGAGCCGCGCACTTAGCTCGTCGGAGATTGGCCAAAACTGGTCGGAGATTGCAAAGATTAGCACCAATTCGACGACCGTCTTCTCGAGGACATTTTTCTTTCCACCATCGAAGAGGGAGAGCAGCTTTGTCTCTGTAAATTTTTCTCCGCAAAAAGTAACACTCTTTCCTCTTTGTCTGGGCGGAAAAGAGGAAAGTCTTTCTCCTGCTTCTGCACACCTTTTCCAGTGAGAGTGTCTGGACTGTATTCGGGCTCTTCATGCGACCCAAAAGTGTCAGAGACTAGCTCAATCGAGCAGCGTTGCCTCTCAAGTTGAGAGTCTCAACCAGAGTTCTACGCAACAGTTGCGACGATCAGGACAACTTGGTCACCTTTCCAGCTTATTTTGCCCAATTTTTGCCCAAGTTTCGTCCTATTTTCACCGAAAAAAGCTCAAAAGACACTCGCCCAAAGGCTCGCCGATCGACTTCCGGCCGATTGGGCTGGCGAAGGAGGTTGGCGAGCTCGCGCTGGTTGAGCAGAGGACGAGCAGGAATCGATGTGGGTTGCGAGCGGGCGGGGCTAGTGCGTGTGGTGTTTGTGGCAAATCGGGCGCCAAATTGCCGCCCACCCGAAAGCAATGCATTAAACATTAGCCGCCGGCGAGCGTGCCATCCTTTCGAGTTGGGGCCGCCCACTCGCTTGATGCTGGCGAGCTGCAAAAGTGGCCCGAAGTTGCGGGCCAGAAGTCTTCTTTCTAGCTCGCTGGCAACGTTGCACAGACTTCTGGAGCCCAACTGGAACCTAAGCGAGCGACTGAGGCCAAGCTAAGCCCGAGCGGAAGCGGCCCACTTCGGACGCGCCCACTCGGAGCACACAAATGGGGGCGGGGCTGGTCTATGGCGCAGGCTCGCCACTGGCCAGCCAGCAGAGGGCCATGACTGTTTGGGGGCCATTCATTAAGTTTAATTGTTTTCTTGCCTAATGATTTGAAATGATGACTGGGGCGCGCGGCCAGGCCCAGGCAGGCCGGCAGGCGAGGGCCCTTAGCTTGGGGCCCATTTGCAAGGCGGGCAATTAGTGTTGTCGCGGGCGGGCGGCCAGCCACTCGCACGCCTTAGGTCAGGAGGCGGCGCTTGGGCGACGCTCAGGCGACGCAGCAGAGGCCAATGTCATCGCTGGCCGCCCTCACCTGGCGAGCTGGCGCCGAGATTGCGTCCAGCAGGCTCGAGCTTGCCAGGAGCTTTCCAGGAGCTTGGTACGAGCTTGGCCAGCGGCGAGCGGCCAGCGGCAGTCTCTGGCGTTCGGGAGCGTCTGAGAGTGGTGCCTGCAACCGTTTCGACTAAATCGAGCGACAAGGCGGCCGCTGGCGCTCAAATGGCGCCCACCGCCGTTTGTCGCTCGTTAGCGTGGCGCAGACTAGCTCCGGCCGGCTCTCCAGCTTCTGGCTGCTCCTTAGGGCCGGCCCTAAGGAGCGGCCCCAAGTGCTGCTCTCCTTCCGGCGGGCTTTCCCAAAAGAGGAAGCACAGGCGCCGGAGCTGGTCTCTCGCAGGCTTGCGGCAAACTCGACTGGACAGGCAACAAATGCGCGCCTGGCCAGCAAACGACAAGCGGCTGATGAGCGCCGATCCATCTCGTTGCAGTGGCAGAAGTGGCCACTGCAACCAGACTCAACGGACGCTAAGAACTGGCCAGAGGAGAGCCCACTTTGCAGCGGGCAACCATCTTGAGCCGGCCAGGCAACTTCCGGCACTCTGTTGGCGCCCCAGTGGAGTGCCAGCAGAGCGCCTCTGCCTCTTCCTGTCGAAGTGTAATTATTTCTCGCCCGCCCGCTTTGTGTGTTTCTCTCTCGGTTGAAGAATTTGCCATCCAGAGCGGACGACTGTTGTTCTTGCGGATGGGGAGCAGCCGCCGGCGAGAGGCCACTGCTCACTACTTGCTGCTCACTGCCCACTAGCCACTGGCCACTACTTACTGCTGACTGCTCACCGCCAGCACTGAGCACTGAGCGCAATCTGGCCCGATTGCGATTGGGACTGGGATTGAGATTCGGCTGGCGAGCGGCTGCACTAAAGAGGCCGAAATTAATCGACTAGAGCGAACCAATAAAGGCCAGTCTTGAGGCTTGCGGCCAGGGCAGAGTGGGCCTGCTGTTTGGGCGGCCGATTTGCGGCCAGACTCAGCGCGAGCGGCCCGCATGGACCAGACCTTAGGGCGCCCACTGGAAAGGACGCCCACTGGTCCAGTGCTGCTCGAGCAAGCCGGCAACAATCCATCCAATTAAAGTGCACTCACACTCGGCCACTGAGCGCAGCTTGTCTCTGTCTCTCTTCTCGTCTGGCTGGCCGCCTGCTCTGTCCTGTGATCCTGCTCTTCCGCTTCCTCTTTGCTGCTCGGCTGCTCGAACTAGCGGGCGAACAATTCACACTTGGCTAGCCAGCCAGAATTGTCGCCGGCCGAAAATGGGCCGCAAAGGAGCAAACGAGCTGAGGGCGCCCCAAACAAACGTCAACTTTTATCGTCCCAAACGACACGAGAGATTAACCTCGAAATTTTATCCAAATGCACCGCCAATTTGCCCCCAACTCTTCTCCACTTTGAGCTCTCCATTTGCGCCTTCCTTGAGCGAGACTTTCGAGTGGAGGCTTGATTTTGCGCCAGCCATTGTCTCATCAGCAGACTGAGTTCAGTTCAGTTTAGTCCAATTCAGCTTAGCTCTATCCAGTTGGGCAGCATGAGAGAGTGAGAGAGAAAATGCGCCTCAAAGCAAGGCGTACAGAATGCAGAGTGCAGAGTGCGAATTGCAAACTGTGAACTGCAAATCCGAAGTGCAAACTGCAAACTGCAAAGGTAGAGAAACATGACACAGTGGCTAACTCGTTCGCACCATTTCGGCCAATCTTCCACCCAATCCACAACAACAACAACAACTGGCCGGCGCCCAAACGGCAACAACGCAGGTGGTCACCCGGACCAAAAAGGTCTTCGTGGGCGGACTCTCAGCACAAACGACGCTCGACGACGTTCGGGGCTACTTCGAACAGTTCGGCCTGGTAAGTAGAGTTAACGGGAAGCCCGTCTGGTTGCTTGGCGAGCTGAAGGTTAGCTCGACTGGCTAGCTCGACTGGCCCATGCGGGAGGGGAACTACATTGAATTGGACACAACATCTAACCTGGGCCTCATTTGACGGGCTCATGATTCGGCACCAACACCAAACACCGAACACCAAACACAAAACACAAAATGAAAGATCGAAGACGCAATGCTGATGTTTGACAAGCAAACAAATCGACATAGAGGTAAGTTTGGGCCACCCTTTTCGAGTGGCCAGTTGTGCGAGTGGGACGAGCAGCGCCGCAGACTGTCTCTGCTGGGAGATAGTGTTGTGCATTGTGCATTGTGCGTTGTGCATTGTGCATTGTGTGTTGTAGACTGTGTTGTGCGAGTCCAGAGCGCAAAAGCCCACAGAAATGCGCACAGGTGTTTGCGCGCTGTGTGAACCTGCAACTCGCGAGCGCCGCCCTCTGCTCGCCGGATGTCGCTTGGTGGCGGCACTTTCCGATCTCTGCTGGCCGCTTTCCGCCGCCCACCCAATGCTCGTCCACCACAGAGAGCCGCGCGGCCACTCTCAGTCGAGGGGCGACCAAAGGTTGTCGCTGGCCGGCCGCAACTGGGAACCAAGTGGAGCATCTTTTGTTTCTTCCTCCGCCGGCCCCAATTGGTCGCCCTCCAGCTGGTCAACCTCCCAGCTCGGCCGGAACACTTAAGGCTCGCTGTCTCGACCTGCCAGGCCGCAACGCACGACAAACAGCCACAGGAAAGCCCCACAGAGCCAAGGAAAGCAAAGGGGGGCGTGTTCGGACCACTGGCCGCTCGAGCCTTCCGCTTGGGCTTGTGGGCCTTGTTTTGGGGGCGGCAAAGGCGGGCGAGCGCCAGTGGAATCGGACGCCGAATCGATCACCGGATGGACGAGCGAGGGGCGAGCCGCAGCAGAGAGAGTGGCTGGCGAGCGGAGCCGGCCAGAGACTAGCCATGGGGCGGCCCAGCGCCCCACGACAGTCAGTGGGGCAACAAGCGGCGCCGGTGGTCCAATGAACTGATTTGGCAGGCAAATATTAATAATAATACCACCGCGAGGAGTAATAACAATAATAATAGTAATAGCGGTTGTGATAAAATAACGCCCAAGTGTCGGGGCCCATTCACGTCAAGGGGCCGTTGTGGGGGCGCTTGTTGTTGTTATCTATCCATCTCGACGGTTCCAGGCCGGGGCTAGTCTTCTCTGGCCGGACGCTCGGGGCTTTGAGCTAGAGGCTTTGAGCTGGCCGGCCGGCCGGTGGGCACAATGAATGGGGGGCGGTGGAGCTGAGGGCGCCTCGCTCGTGCAAGCAACGGGCGCTGGCCAATGGGCTGTGGGCGCTAAGGGCAGACTGCAGTGTAGTGCGTGGTGGTAGTGCATGCAGTGTGCAGTGACTGCACACTGCACACTGCATGCAGCGCGCAGTGCAGACGGCTTCTTGTTATCGTGCGAGCGGCGTGTGCGTGTTTGGGCCCCTTTCAGTGGGCAAAGGCCGCCCCTTAGGGCCAACAAAAGCGCAACGCCGAGACAACAATGAACACTTGGCGTGACTGGGCCGACTTTTTGCCCGGCCGCACTTTGCAGCCTCGAAGAGTTTCTCGTGCGGCCAAACAGAGAGAGAGAGAGAGAGACACACAGGCAGACACACGAACTGCGGGCGGCCACCAAATGACAAGCAGTCAATTTTTTCTTGTCCGCCACAGACACGCGTCCCACTGGCCGCCCGTGGCCATGGAGGCGGCCCGATCGAGTGTCAGCCTGTGGGAGTCTAGCCTCTAGCTGTGGAAGCGGCCGTTGAGTCGGCGCTCGCTTGTTGGGCCGATGAAAAGGGCCGCCAAACTGGAGGCTTATCTCTACTCGTTGGGGCGCCCAAGCTTGCGGTTATCTAGTTCCCGTGCCAACAAACTTTGCCTCCACGAGCTCACTGCGAGTTTGCAAGTCGGCAAGTCGGCAAGTCGGCGTGTCGGCACCTGTTTGAGTGGGCCGCCCGTCTTCTGCTGCAGAGGCTGGGCAGCCAGTGGGCTGGATGGGGGCGCGGACAAGCTGCGCTGGAGGGCGGCCAGTTGGCGACAAATCGGGCCACAATTAGGCGCCGGGAAGGGTGGCAGAAGTATGGAAACGGGTGGGCGCTTGATGGCGGGGCGCCCCACACGCAGACGGGCGGGATCATTAAATTGTTGCCGCCGTTTGTTGCGGCCGCCAGCCGCTAATGATATGGCACCGGCGCCCCGCCTGCGAGGGCCGGCAATTTGGCGTCTTCTGGCGCGCCAGAAGACGTCTCGGGTGCGTGGGGGCGCTTTGGGGGCGTCTTGAGGGTGCCTTTGGGCCCCAAAGTCTGGCGCTTAGGGCGCACATGCAGGAGCGTGTTTGGGTCTGTCCAGAGAGCAGTGCTTTGCGAGCGCGCAGAGCAGTGCAGTGGCGGCCAACAAAGCGCGAGACAGTCTGCCGCCCACAGTCTGCCGCACACTGCTGGCCGCTCGCTGCTCGCTACTGCTCGTTGTGCGCTCGCCGCCCAAATGGCATGCGAGGAGGCTCCACTGGAATCGTTTGCGCTTGAGCGGCTGGCCCATTCGCGAGACTCGCCGGCGTCTTGGCGTGCAATTGAAAGTTGCCCTCGCAACTCGCCTCTGGCCAGCCGGCGGCCATTGTGTGCCGCCTCTGGACGGGCGGCGAGCGCGCAAAAGGCGCCCCGAGAGCAAAAAGACCAACTGGCGCCCCAAAGACAATTGCAACCTCCCACTGGCTGCACTTCCGCCGCCGCTGCGGGAGACAGACGGCCGGCTGAGAGCTGGTGGCTGGTGGCTGGTGGCAAGCTTGGAGCTTGCAGTTTCGAGCTTGGGGCTTCCAGAGAGCTTGGAGAGAGCTGAGAGCTTGCAGAGAGCTTGCAAAGAGCTGAGAGCGAGCTTGGAGGCCGCTCAATTTGTTTCCCGCCCGCCCGCCTGGACAGTGGCCGGCCGCAGACTGGGTGTAGTGAGCGCGCCAGTGGGCCCACCAGTTTCCATTATCGTCAATGTGCCTGTTCGCGTCTCTCCGGCTGAGTGTTGTCGGCGCGCTCGGTGCAACTGTCGAGTGATAACAGATTGCCGTTCCACCTCGGCTGCATCCCGGCGAGCTTGGGGCGCACATTCAAATGAGAGTTCAACGAGAAACCGAGCTGGCCTCTTTGGGCGCACTCTCCCGGTCCAATCGAGTGGCTTTGTCGCTCGAATCGCGATAAGAAGCGCCCGACGAGCGGCCCAAATTCATCATCGGCCGCGCACACAAGGCCCACAGGAGACAGTGTGCCCCGCAGACAGTCTGCAATGGGCGCAACTGGGCGCAACTGGGCGCAACTTGGGCGGCTCACTTGGGCCGCAAAAGGCCCACTCGCAAAGAGCAAATTGGCGCCCACCGGGCCCAAATGGACACCAAGCACTCCACCTAAGCTCAACCAGCATCAACAGCCAACATCCAGTGCTCGCACAAAAAGCCTCACCGCAAGCAGGCTGGCCCCTATTTTTGGCCCCGAGCGAATTTTAAATTAATTGGCGAAAGTGGCGCCAGTTGATTGTGTTTGGGGCGGCCCCACTTTGCACGCCGGCCGGCAAAATGCGGCACAAATATCGTGCAAAAAACGATCAGACAAAAAGTGCACCGACTCTGTTTGTTTTGGCCGCCAAGGGCCGCCTGTGGCCCCAAGCTGCTCGCAGTCCATTCTCGTTTGCCGTTTTGTTGCCCATTGGTGGTTGCCTTTTGGCTTGGTTGTTGCCTTTCGGTTGTTGCCCATTGGTTGTTGCCCATTGGTTGTTGCCGTTCGTCGAGCTCGGAACAGCCAGTCTCTGGGCCTGGTGGGCGCCCCAAGCTCGGGCCTGAAAGCGCCAAGTCGCTATAGTGAAGTTGGCGGCGAATGTAAATTGCGGGCCGGGCAGCTGTTGTGTGCGTGGCTCTCAGTGCGTTCAGTGGGCGCCCAGTGCTCAGTGCGCGTTTTCTGCATTGCTTCCACATTGTTGTGTGCGCGCCCCCGACACTTAGGGCCCGACGCTTAGGGCCAACCGGCCGCCCATTCTGCAGCAAAACAACAACAACACGCACGCCCACCAACCCAAACGGCTGCAACTCAATCGGGCAAAATGCTATTTGTCACGCCGACAGTCGCGCTCGGGCCCTCACCATCGGCAGCTCATATTCAGTTTCCAGCCGGCCCACTTTCCGGCCAGAGCGCCAAGTAGAGCCCCCCCAAGCCTCCTCCATTGGCCGCATTTTAAACTCAGATCAAGTGGCCGCTTGCGCCGCCGGCCCTCTGCTCTGGCACCTAAGAGTGTGTGTTTTACTGGGAACTTGTCGAAAACCGTTCGGCCAGAGTTGGGCCGCAGCCAGTCTGTGAAGTTGCCCGCCTGGCAACTCGCGAACGGCCACCGGCAACTGGCAACTGGCCGCCAACTGGCGCCTGTGAAAAAGTGGCCCGCTCCTCGTGGGGCGCCGCTCAAAGCCAGCCTCCAGCGAGACTTGCACGAGCGGCACAAGCAAAGGGAACTGGCCCCAGTCTTAGGCCGATAACTTGCAGGAAGTTTAGGAGAAAAAATGATAAATTTGCCAACTGGCGCTGGCCGAGGGCGCCCACTTGGTCCCGTTTCTGTGCGGGCGCCGCTCACTGTCTGGGGGCGCTTGCAGTCGAGTTGGCGGCCACTCGCAGGCAGCTCTTGCAAGCCGGCCCTTAGCTCGCGCGGCTAAATGTCAACAGAGGCCGCCTGTTGGCCTCCAGTGCGCCCAGCAGACTGCGTGCGGCGCCAATTTTGAGCTCGAGTGGCGGCGGTCGTGTTGTGGTTTGGTGTAAATTAGACGCAGGCAAACGAGCGCGAGGCAAACGGGGGCGCCCTCCCCCCGTTTGCCAAGACAAACAATGGCCACTTATCGGATGAAAGGGGCGCGCGAAGAAGTGGCCGGCCAGCCAGTGGCGTCAGAGCTAAGCGTGGGAGCTAAGCGTGGGCGCCAACGAGCCGCCGAGCTGGCCAACTGCTCGGCTGCCGAGTTGCCGAGCTGCTCGACTACTCAACTGCTTAACTGAACTGCTTAACTGCCGAGCTGCCGAAGGGCCAAACTTACGAACCGAAGCGCCGAAGGAACAAATGAATAGATGAATAGATGAATGAATGGGCGGCCAAGAAGTGCTTGGGCGCCGGCTGGGCGAGCGCGACCGCCGCTAGTCTGCCAGCCAGTGTGGGGCCCCTGTGGCGGGCACAAAGTTGCGCCGGCTGAGTGGGGCCGTTCGTGTAATTGAAAACCAATTTTGCTAATGCATCAGCGGGCCGCGTCGACAGCCGCCCGGCAGACTGGGCGCGGCGGCGCCAACCAGACAGCAGCTGAAGTCTCACGGTGGGCTCCATGTCGCACGGACTGTGTTCGGGAGCGGCCCGCGTGCGCGGTTCGCCGCCGCCAGTGTCGCGTGCGGGCGCGCAGGCTGATTCTCCGCGTCGGCGCGGCCCGCAGCGGCCCCGCCCCCCAGTGCGAGTGGCGTCTGCCCGAACGGCCGCCGCCTCAATGCGCTTTAAAATGCAGCCTGCCTATAGGCAGGGCGCTGGCTGGGCGGCTCGTTGGGGCCCGTGAGTGAGACCATGGCCCTGCGTGTCCGGGCCAGAGGTCGTGCGAGTGTTCAGCGCCGCTCGGGGCTCGCTGGAGGGTGGCATTTTGAGCCACCGGCCGCCAATGGGCCGGTGGAATCTCGACTGCTCGAACAATCGGGCAATTTTTCAGCCGTCCCACTTCCGGCGCGCCACACTTGGGCGACAATCGATTTGGGCTCGAATTAATCGTCGCGCGAGACGTGGCCCTGCTGCTGCTTCTGCTTCTGCTTTGGCTGGTGCGGCTGGCGCCAATGGAATCCATGCTAATCGAGGCTTGCTCTTTGTCGTCGGAATTCGGCCGCCGCCGCTTTGGGGCGCCTCTGGAGGCCAAGTGGTGGAAAAATGCAGCCACAATTGTCCGCCGGAGACGCGTCGAGGGGCGAGGTTGGCGCTCGCGAGCGGCCAATTGAATTGGAAAAAGTTTCAAGTGTAACAATTGGATTTACAAATGATCGTGGGCGCGCCCCTGCGGCTCGCCTGGCACAATCTGCGCGAAACTGTGCCAGCAGCCACACTCTCTCAGGAAGGCTGCTGCCAGTTCAGCCCGCTCAGGAGGACCATCGATGGCGAGCTAGCCAGGAAACAAACAGGCCAGCTGGGCGGCAATCTGGGCCTCTGCTGCTGCTGCTGCCAGACAGTTGCCAACGAGGTGATCACAGTCTGGGGGCGGAAGGGGCGGCTGTTGGCGCGATTGAAATTCAATCGCCCGGCCGGAGGGCGCCCTGTGGGCCGGCCGCGCGAGCGCGTCTTTTAATTTTTGCCACACGGCCCCCGATTGGCCGGCCGGGCCGCCACCCAAACAGGCCACTTTGCGGGTCACGAGGCCGTCCAATGGCACTGGCCGGCCCAAAAGTGACCACAAACGAGGGGCCAGCAATTGAGTTAATGAATATTAATGTGGGCGCCGCTTTGGGCTGAGGCTGAGCTTGGTGCAGCTTGGCGCAGCTCGGCGTGTGGGCCTGGAACTGTTTCCGGCGGGGCGCCAGAGTATCGAGCTGCACGAGAGAGTATCGAGGCGCACGAGAGAGTGTCGAGGGCGGAGGACAGTCCATGGGGCGAGTGGGCCGCACGCACGAGAGGCCAATTTGATCGGCGTTTGGTTTAAAAGAGGAAAAATGGCGCCGCTTGGGCGGCCCACGCGAGCTGGTCTGCGGGACACGAGCCGCCTTTTGGCCGGCCAGAGTCAAGCGCAAAGTGTGCGCGCGTCTGCAGAGCGACCGAATCCCCGTTGAGCCGGCCTGAATATGCGGCGCTCGTGCTCGTGCTTAGCCTTGTGCTTAGACTTAGACTCGTGCTCGTGCTTGTCTCCGGCGGCCTGACACGAGCTCCCCCAGACAGACAGACTGGGGCGAGCTCGGAAATTCGAACCAACGCACGAGAGGAGCCCGCCCACTGTCTGCCGCCAGTGCTCCAGCGGGCGGGCGGCCGGCCAACGCGCAAAAAGCAATCCGGCTCGTCGGATAATTTGGCCACGCTCGCTTCCGCTCAAGCGGCCCCGCTCTCTGTCGGCTCTCAGTCCAAACGAGAGGTCGGCCTGGTCCAAATCTGGCCCCCAGCGAGAGGAGCTCCACACGCAGCGCACACTCGATTTAGTCGGCCGCCCATCATCTTGATCAGCGGCCGACAAACAGCCGCCCGCAAACAGGCCCCACAGACTGTGTGCGGACTGTGTGTGGACAGTCTACGCCCACTGGACGCCCGCTGGACGCCTCCATTGGGCTGACGAGCGCCGCCCACCCTTAGGGCCGGCGGAGGAAGATTATTAGGAGCGCCTTTTGTGTGTAACAATTCGACATCTCGCTCGCCGCCCGAGCTGGTCAACGCCGGCCAAGAGCCCACTTTGGCCAGCCCGTTCTGGCGAGCTCGCCGAGGGCCCAAAGCCGCGCGTCTCCCCAGCCCTAAGCTGCGGGCCCTCAGCACTGCGGCCCCACTGCTTCGGCTCAACTGCGGGGCCAAGTTGAGTGCAATTTGGTAGAAAAATGAATTATGAGCGCCGCTCGTTGACTGGAGGAAACTTGGCCCGAAGCTAAGGACCAACTGCGCCGATTGGCCACTCGACTGGGCCGCTTGATGAGCCGCCCAGTCGAGTCCGGCCAATTGGGGCCACTGTCTCAACTGGCCTCAAACAGCCCCTCGCTCTTGGGCGAGACACGAGCCGCGCCAGCCAAGCTCCGGCGACACGCCAGCCTCTCAGATGCCAAGCTCGCCAAGCTCACCAAGCTCGCCGCCAAGACGAGAGAGCTCAGACGAGCTCAGACTGGGCGGCCGCATCAATGCTTGTCACTCTGTTGCACCGATTTGCTCGCCGAAGGATTCCTCTGGGCGTCTTTTGGGCCTCTTTTGGGCGCTTTTTCGGCCTCCTTTTGGCTGCGAGAGGAGCCCACTCGCAGGCTCTGCGAGCCGAGCAATTAGCTCCACAGTGGAGCTTCGGGGCGCCTCTTTGTGCGCCGATAGTTCAGTCTAGATTCAGACTAGTTCAGGCGAAATTCGGGGCCAAAGGAGCCCCAAAGCATAGTCTGCAAAGGCCGCAGACTAGGTGCTCTGTGGGGCGCCTAGTCTGCGCCATGCACGCCCTCGAACTGCTCTGCTTCCGCCCACTTGCGGCGGAACAATTTAAAGCTCGTTCGGCAAACAAGTGTGATTATGCACATTTAGCCGCACACCGCTCACTGTGTCTGGCCGACACGCCGCCCAGACACAGTCGCTGGCGCCACTTTGGGGCCCAAATTGGCCCCAGAGCGCAAGATTAGCCCAGATTTGAGAGCTGCAAATTTGTTGCAAGAGCGCAGGGAACAGATCGCAGCAAAGTCCCAGGCCAAGTGGCTGGCCCTCTGGAGCGCCCGAAGCTAAGGGCGCCCAGACAGCTAAGGGCGCCCAGAAGGCAACTCTCTGGCGCCACTAATCTGCTTATCTGGCCGCCCACTTCTGCACCTCTGCACCTCCGCTGGTTGTGTGTGGGCCTCTCTGAACGGCGCTCGCTTACACACAACGAGCCTTTGCCGCCACACACAAGGAGCAACAACAAAGGAGATTTTGTCAAAATTGGCACCACCGCTAGTTACCTTTCGGGCGCTCTACACCAAAGCAGACGAGCAGCCAGAGCAGAACGAGCTGCGGCCGGCCCTTATCTCGCGCCCAACTCGGCCGGCTCGCTTTCCTGTTCACTTTCGGGCGCCCCAAACGCTCACAATCAGAGTTGTCCGGCCAACTCCAAGCGACCATTTGGACTGCCATTTGGCCCACACGCGCCGCTCTCTGTCTCTCAGCCGGCGGCCCAACCAAGCCAACAACTGTCCTCCAGGTGAGGCTGTGCGGCACACTCTCAGCCGAAGGCCAATCTTCCTCCCCCGGCTCATTTTTGTGTCCAGCCGGAAGTGGCTGGCGGCCGCCCAACTGCCAGGGGCCAATTATCTTGGCCTTTGTTTAGCTTTGTTTAGCTTGGTTTTTCCTTGTTTGGCTGGCCAGGAAGAGCCAGACAGAGACCGACTCTGGAGGGACGCCGGCCGCCTGCTTGTTGTCGGGCTTGACACGGGCGTGTTTTGCATAATTAATGGTTGCGTTTGGCGCCCCTCGTTGCCCGTTTGTCCGTCGGCGCTCGTTGCTCGGCGCTTGGCGTTTGGTCTTTGGCGTCTGGCGTCTGGCGTCTGGCGTTTGGCGTTTGGCGCCCACGACAAGCGCCGGCCGCAACCAGCCACACCTCGTTAGCCGGCACACTGTTTGGCGCAGTGTCCCCCGGGCCAATCAGTGCGCCTGGAAGCTGGCGGGGCGGCCGTAGAAGTCCGCTGGTTGGGTGCCAGTTGCGCGCCCACTTCTGCCCGCCGATGATGGTCAGTTGCGAATAATTGTCCGCGCCGAGTGGGCGGCCACGCTAAGGCTTGGGGCGAGCCGTGAAAGTTGGCTCAAAAATAACTGCCACTCGGACGCAACGAGCTCTGATTGAATTGCGGGCCGCCCATCGCAGTCTCTGCCTGGGCTGAGGTGGCGCCGCTCGAGCCTCGAGGGCTGCACTGCGGCCGCCCGTGCACTGTGTGTCTCTGCAGCTCTGCAGTGCGCTGGGACCCATTTGGCGCTGCGTTCAGGTGCGCGCCGCAGACTGTGAGCGGCTGGCCGCAGACTGTGTGCGCTGGCAAAAGCAAAACAAAAACACTGCAATGGCCTGCAGCTCGCAGCCAACACTGCGCCCACTGGACTCGCCGCCACCAAATGGGCCCCGACGAGGATCCATATTTGAACTGTGAGCCTGGCAAATGGATTGAAAAATCCCAAGCGCCAGTCTGGCCAAGAGTAGCAGCTCAAGTTGCTTGCCTTGGTGAGTAGCCTTAGCTAAGGGTGCTCGCAATTCAAGCCGTCATTTCTCGCCCACTCCTGACGTCTCTTGGTGGTGCCCCTTTTTGCCCCCTGCCAAAGCCCAAATGGCCTCCACTGCTTATTGCTCGCCACTTGCAATTGGGCCTGCCACTTGCACTTGATACTGGCAGCTCAGAGCGCGCCAAGAAGGCCTCCTCAGACTGCCCCTCGGCCGGCCAGACTGCCACAAACTGCCTCCTCCAACTGGCCGCCACTCACAACTTTGGGCCCCATTTTGCGCCCACCACTCTGCATGAGCTCCAGGCTGGACATGGCGCCTCAAAGTGGCTCAATGTCCGGCCCCTTTGGGCTTGAGGGGCGCAAATTCAAATCACGAGCAAAAGTGGCGCTCGCCTGCAACTGTGAGCGGAGCTCAAAGTGAGCGAAATTTGAATGCAATAAAATTGAGCCTAAAATTCTCCGAAAAATAACACTAACCTTCTTCTCTTGCTTACAACTTCGCCTCTGCTTATTTGGTCACTTATTTGGCTCGCAACTGGCTCCACATAAACTTACATAAACCGACTGGCATAAATTCGAACAGGTTTCGGTTTTGTGACTTTCAAAAACGAGGAAGTTGTTGATAAAGTTTGTGAGGTTCATTTCCACGAGCTCAATAGCAAGATGGTAAGTAGCTCAATTTCCGCCTCCACTTCCGGCCTCTCATTGGTTCCTTTAGCCCGAAGACTGTGACTGGCCGCTGGTTTGCGTTTCTAAACATCGAGCAAACAATGATGGAGAGCTGAAACTAACGGAAATCATTCATTCAATGGATTATGCCAATAATTGAACGCTCTGCTCCAATCTGGATGCTAATCTTCCCTCCAGGTCGAGTGCAAGAAGGCACAACCAAAAGAGGTGATGATGCCAAACGCGTTGGCGAAATCGCGAACAAATGGTCGGTCGGCTTACGGTTAGTAATAGCAGTCGAGCGAGCAAATTTATAGACAAACTGAATTGATCATCATAGCTTATCACTGTCTCAGAACTCTCGAGGACAGTCTCGAGCCTCGTGACTGAGGAACTCTCTCTCTCTCTCTCAAATGCTCTGCTCAATCGCTCCACAAACAACTAACCGTCGTGATCGCATCACAACGCGATTTTCCAAACTTTCTCTTCATCCATTGCAACATTTGTTCAATTTTCTCAACAATCTTCACAACAATCTCCAAAAAATAACCTCTTTCCGCAAACAGACTTCGTGTGGCCTTTGAACTTGACAGACGGTAATGAGTTGATTCCAATTTATTATTATCATCACTATAATTTTTACCACAACCAAATCCATTAGTTGAGCCACAGAGAGAGAGAGAGAAAGAGAGTGTCGAGGCGAGTGAGAGAGAGAGAGAGAGGAACCAAAGCCCGATTTTAAGTTGAGTAGAAAGTCTCGCCTGTTGCAAGCACTAGAGAATGGCCGCGGAAAAAAGGCCGAACCAAAACAAAACCACTCGCTCTCCGAACCTGCCTAATCGCACCAAAATGACCAGCGCCAAAGCGACAAAATTAGAGCCAAACACCCAAAATGCTCACCGTAATCAGCCGTTCAGTTTCTCTATAAGTATGTTTTTCCTCCAATTTTAATCCCCCCTGTCTCATAAGTTGAACTCGGCCCCGCAGAGAACGCATCCAGTCACACATGTGCCCCCATAGACTACCCAAAACACCCTCTAAACCCACAAGTGGACCTGCTCATCCACCACTCACACACTACGGCTATATGGCAACTAACCGAACCACACAAATGTCCCTTGGGTCTGGATAAAATGAAATGAAACGCAATGCAATGCCATCTTTCCTCACAGGCAACCAGCAGCTTGCCGTGGCTGCAGCGGCAGCAGTGGCAGCAGCCGAACAGTCTAGACAACACCAACTGAACCATCATGGCTCGCCACCAATTGGCCAACACCAGCAGCAGGTTGCCGAGGAACAACTGCTGCACCACATCGTTTCGGCCCATCACTCGAATCAAGCGCAAAATGGCAATCACCACCACCACCATCATCATCATCTGATGCAACAACAACAACAACAACAGCATCTCGCCTCCCTGGGCCACCACCATCACCATTCTCTGGCTGCCGGAGCTATGCAACACCATGCCAATGGTTCTTCCCAGCCCATTGCTACGGGAAACCTTCAACAACATCTCCACCATCACCATTCGCCGGCAACAACAAGTGTCTCAAGCGAGGCCAGCGCAAACACCATTAGCACAAATTCCACCACCAACAACAACAATGCGGCTAACAACAACAATCGAGCCGCAGACAATAACAATAATAATAACAACAACAACAATTGTAAGCATCTCGGGGCATGAATGCAGCGGGGAGAGCTGGTTTTTCAAGATAAACCAATACCACCAGCGGCAACAGTTAGCGAGCACAATCTACATCATATCGCCTCAACCTCAGCCTCTAGTCTCAATCCTCCTCCTCACCCAATTCCAGTCTCCGACACACACACCAATCCCAGTCCCATTTCCCTTCTCCCCTTGCCTACGGCACGCAAATAGCCCAAGTAGCAGATTAGAATTGATCCATTTCGGTGACTAATGATGAGAAAATTGCAAAATAATCGCCCAATCCAAACATAAAATAAACACACAGGCTTCGGTTCGCCTTATGGGCCGCCACCGGGCGTGCATCATGCCCACCACGCCCACGCACACGCCCACCACCAGGCGGCGGCCGCCGCAGCCGCAGTGGCCGCCTATGGCACAGCGGCCGCTGTTGCCGCGGCCGCAGGCCAGCCGCCCGCAGCAGCCCCGCCCCCATATCCGCCCGTCACTTATGCAACACATCCGTTTGGAGCTTATCCACCATTTTCAGGTTAGTAGCTCGGTCCTATGGTTTAGCAACATATCGTCATGCTCTTTGTTTGCTGCTATCGGCCGTGATCTAGTTACCAGGAGAGAGATGATCTTGCATGAGCAACAAGTTAGCGCTAGAGGGTCCCCGTCGGATGTACATGTGTATATCCGCTCCCATTCCGGTAGACAGTTATGTTCAACAGGCTTATAACTCATAGGCTAGCGAGAAATACACTCGACTTGGTTCCACTAATTCTTACAAATCCCACTTTTTGTTCAAAACACCACCCATTTGAATTCATCACCTTCTGTCGCTAGAATCCTCCTTCCCACACCTAAATGATCTTACCACAAAGCCACCTGGCAAAGGGAACGCGTCTTCGAATCGAAACTGACCCCAAAGCCAATTAAGGCTCGAACATGCAGCCGTCTGAATGGATTCGATGAATGGATCTTTCGATCGTCGGATTAAAGCCGAGGGACGCTGACAAGACAAGCACAAATGAATATGCTTTTATTCTGTATGAGAAAACTTTAAACATGATCAGTTTGTCGAGGTAAATGAAGTTTTGATTTTTTTCTCTTTCTTTCTATCTTTATTTTTATATTTATTACATCATAGAATTTAATCTCTAAGTCAAAATGGAATATGTCTAACTTCCATATCATAATACTAATATTGGTGTCTACTGTGTAACAAACTATCCTAATCTCACAGGTCTTCTTGAGCAATCGACTGCTGATCAAGCTTCAGCCCAGGAGGTTCTTATGCATTATCACCGTCATTATCACTGATGTCGGACCGAAAGTGGAATGGTCGCTTTCTGGTCTAATTGTTACACGTTCTCCTCTTGAGAGCGTATGCCATGTCATTCTGGACGAGAAACCAAAATTTGAATATCTTGCACTTGTAATGCGCTCGTCTTGCGCGAAACTTATCATAAGGAGGAGCTGAAACCCAGAGAGTGAAACGACCAGTGCTGCTTTGTGGCTCATAAAGTGCAACAATAAAATCTCTTAATGTCAATTTGATTTCTGGACTGATATCAGATTGACTCCTATCCGCGAATGAGTATACATTGAATTTATCGTGATCGCACAAACGGACCAACTCCTCTATCCATGAGTCAATATGATACTTTCTAACATTCTGATGACTAATCACTATTGTGGGCTTCTTAGTTAACGAGAGTAGCTCGCGGCCAACCTGCAATCCTAATATAATTTCAATTCGGCAATTAGGTGGTATATTGTATTGCTGCTCTTTGATAACACAATCTTTATCAATCATTTTCTGTTTCCTCTTCAAAATGTCACGTTGTTCGAACTCATGTTCACACAATTCAACAAGTTCTGTTAGACAATAGAAGTCAGCTTCGCGCATCAAGTCCGTTAGATCGTTGTTATTCCATTGTTTTAGATCTAGCGACGATTGGTCTCGCATAAAGTTGAGTATTGAGCCGAAATGTTTACCGTCACGATCTATTACAATGTATTCACTGCCCGATTTTCTTTTGTCGAAATCAGGAGAAACATATTTGGCTAGAACGGAATTTTGAAATTTTTGTAAAGTGTTCCTATGGCAAACATATAGATAGTGTCCAACATCGAACCTGATGTAGTTGAGACTGATATCCATAACCTAATTATGCTGTGTTAGTGCAATAGGAAGCCTTGATGCTATTTGGGTGCAGAATCTGTGTTTCGTGACCAGTTGCTGATTACCAGGATGTGGGATTGCAATCATCGAAAGGCCAGACGAATGCACATGGTCAACACGTGCGCTTGAATCTGGCGCAAAGTCTGCCCCGTTAGTGCATTGGCAGAGTATTCAGATTGCAAAATTAGACACTCTTTGCCACACTATAGAGACACCGTTTACAACTAGACAAACCAGCGGCTCGCTATCTACCATCGAGCCGCTGTGTCCTTCTGTGCGGTGGGAGACAATCCGAGCGGATTTCCCTGTGCATTGGTCACGTGCGGTCGCCTCTCGAGCCACACTCGCTTGCTGCAGACTGCACAGGCCTTCTCTCCCCTTGCCCTCTGGAACCATCAGCCATTCTGAAGCAAAATACTAGCTACTGTCTGCCAGCTTGTAAAGAGTCTTTGATAACTAATTAATATAAGCAAAATTCGAAGAATCCATCCAAATTTCCTCTATTCCATAATGCAATCAAATATGGAACCTAGTTTCGTTGATTATGAGACGGCCCTTAGCAAGCGATATGCATCCAAAGAGATGCGTGAGAATTTTGGTGATGTTAAAAAATTTGCAACATGGCGTAGACTTTGGGTCATGCTAGCTGAAGCACAGAAAGAACTAGGTTTAACCAATATAAGTGACGAACAGATTCAAGAAATGGCCAACAATATCCATAACATCGATTTCAATTATGTGAAAGAAGAGGAAGCCAAAATTCGCCACGATGTCATGGCTCATATCCATGATTTTGCCAATCATTGTCCTAAGGCAGCAAGCATTATCCATCTAGGAGCCACTTCATGTTTTGTCGGCGATAACACGGATCAGATTGTTATTCGTGATGCAATCAATATTGTTCTTCCTAAGTTGGCCCGCTGCATCAAGAGGTTTGCTGATTTTGCCGATAAATACAAAAGCCTGCCTTGCCTCGGCTACACCCACATGCAACCAGCACAGCCTGTCACTGTTGGTAAGAGAGCCTGCCTGTGGATCAGCGACCTCCTGAAGGCATTCACCGCCATTGAGAGGGCGAGAGATGATATTGAATTTCGTGGCTGTAAGGGTACCACCGGAACTCAAGCCTCATTCCTCCAGCTCTTCGACCAGGATCGTTCGAAAGTGAGAGCATTGGATGAATTGGTAACGAAGAAGGCTGGATTCTCCAAGTTCAGCACAGTTGTAGGCCAGACATATTCTCGAATCGATGATGTTCAGGTTTTGTCTGCTCTAGCCTTATTGGGTGTTGCCGTCCACAAGTGCTGTACCGATCTCAGACTGTTAGCCCACAAACAAGAGATCGAGGAACCCTTTGATAAGACCCAAGTTGGTTCGTCTGCGATGCCATACAAGAGGAATCCAATGAGATGTGAACGTATATGTTCTCTAGCTAGAAACCTGTTCACGTACGTGCAGAGTGCCTATTTCACCGCCTCTACCCAATGGATGGAAAGAACCTTGGACGATAGTGCAAATAGGAGGATAATCATACCGGACGCCTTTCTAACTGTTGATGCGATATTGATAACGTTGCAAAATGTCTCCGAGGGGCTTGTTGTGTATGAAGCTGTGATTGATAAAAATCTACGCGAGTTTTTACCCTTTATGGCCACTGAGAATGTTATAGTCGCCATGGTGGCAAAAGGTGGCGATAGGCAAGAGTGTCATGAGAAAATACGAGTCATGTCGCATGAAGCAACTAGAAGAGTTAAAATGGAGGGCAAGCCAAATGACTTGATTGAGCGGATAACCAGCGATCCATATTTTCCTCCTATACTGCCGATGATGGACAAAATTCTGGATCCTTCAACATACATAGGTTGTGCTCCATATCAGGTTAGCGAGTTCCTGGAGGAATCTGTTCAGCCATTGCTCAAACGTTATGAGGATCAATTAGGCGGGTCAGTAAGCATTAGTATCTGACATGAGGGCGCTGGTTACGCCTTCAATCGACTCCATTTTCCTCTCCCATTTAGATTGAATGAACTGACAAAGGAAAACCGCTGGAATCTATCATGGACTCGAAATCTTAGCATCCAGTCCTGCATTAAGTCCAGAACGATCATAGACTTTTAGCTGGTGAGAACTAAGTTAAGCGCCAAGGCAAACAGATATAGATCGTCATTATAAATTCTTAGAGGGTGATAGTTTGGAATTGGGAAAATCCAGTGTTTTCAATAAAACTATATATCAACTAGTTGCTTCTTGGTTGCAGAAATATGAGAGAAATTGGCCTCTTACTGGCGAAATGCGTTTGCCCGTTCAACAGGAGGCCTATTGTGTGTGATTTCTGTGTATTTTTTTCTCTCTTCATAATGAAACATAGAATGATACCGATAGATCAAGGCTGAATGATGGACTCTTCTCAGATAGACTGAATGGCTAACTCTGGCAGCCGAACATGGGGAGACTGTGCATGAGGATTTGGGGGACTTGATGGGGATAGAAGGGGGATAGATTGGGGGGAATAAATGGGGGGAGCTTTGAGCGCGATTAGAGTGCATAAAATTTGCATAGTTTGCAGGATTTCCACCTTTCCGGTGAGGGCACACGAACACACCTCAGGAAGGAGCAAATCCAAAATCCTGGCCTCCGCACTGTGGACTATGTGTGTCCATGGCATGGGGGCAGCAGTGGAAGTGTGAGACCGGGCGGCACCAGGCTGTCTGGTTTGGTTCGGAAGCCTATGCTGCGTTGGGCTGATTTGGTAGGCCAATTGTCAGTCATTGGAGCCTGCGGTTGTTTTTGGTGGCCAAAGGCGAGGGCAAGGAAGAAAGCCTGTGTGAAGGCTTAAAGTCAAACAGCAAAAAGTGTTGGCCCGTGCAGAGTTTGCAGAGGGACACTGTTGTGTGGTGGCATTGGGGCGGCACAGCGAAAGAGAGTCGACCGTGCGTCTGGGGCACTCACAGTGAGACAGTGGCACACGCACACACACGCGGCCGTCCATCCAGTTTGCACGAGAGAGAGAGAGAGTCATACGCGCGCGACGAGACAAGGGACCAGATCCCGCAACGTCCGACTGAAAGAGCCTTCCCGTTGTTGTTTGTGGCCGCTGCTCGGCGCAAATTTTCTGGGCGCGGGCCCCAAAATGCGTGCGAAACAAAACCCGGGTTCGCCAAAGCCAAGCAGCGGCCAGCCGCAGGCACTCACAAGTCAGTCAGTCCGGCTGGCCCGGCCGGCCGGCCAGCCAGTGAGCCGCCAGGAAAACGCGCAATTCGTTCGCCTCACAACTACAGTAGTTTGTCTCTGTTCCCCTCTCTGACTGTTACTGGTAGGCTTGTGTGCATTCGGCTTCATACATTTTCTCTCTCTCTCTGTCTCTCCTCTCCACTGCACTCCATTGACTGGATTCATCATAAACACAGATTCCCGATCCTTTAGGTGCGTTCGTCCATTGGTTCGCTCCTTTCCCCCTTGTATTCCTTCGGTCAGTTCGCTCGCATTCTTTTACCTCTCAGCAGCAGTGCGCATTCTGAGCAAGCAAAACACTAACACCCAGAGAGTGGACATATCAGACAAACTGGCGGCGCCTCTCTTAACCTCCATCGAACATCACACATTCAGAAACTTATTTGACTCAAGTGAAACCATGTCTAGACTTAAAGTCTGAACCAGAACACGAGTCTCTTAGTCTTTATTAGGGAAATTTTTCCAATTTAATCCCAGCTCATTCAAGAACCCTAAGCGAAACCAGAAACCAGGCCACATTATAGTGAAGAAAGAGAGAAAACAATCATATCATCAAGAGCTAACTATCATCAATATCATTCGTTTGGACAGAAAATTAAGTCGAACAAAACTTCCCATAGTAATGGATTAGAAGAGCCAACTCTCGTAACCAAGATTTGCAACTGAATAATTCATTTGAATATCGATCATTACGATTAACTAGAAAGAATTCTGACCAGAATCAGCAACTTCCGAACAAATACCTCACCATAGTCTTTGAGGCTCACAGTATCAGACAATATGTGGAGGATAAAACGCATTCCCAATTTTCATGTTATCTTCCTATACCTCACATCCGTTCACATGCTTAGCCTTCATTATAACAGGCACACTTCTTCATATGTTATAGCCCAGTCTACGCAAGATACAATAGAAAATGATTCCTCAACACCCACACTAGATTTAGACCAAAAGTCTCCAGAAGAAATTAAACATATCAAGAGAGAGTATCTGAATGTTGTTGAGGAGAGGTTCTTCAACCTGAAAGGTAGGCCGACAGAACCAGTGCCAGACAAAGCGTTTGTGCCACGTGCAATGTTAGAAGAATATATCAAAATGCGCGATTCAGTGAGAGAGTTCATCCCGGACGATAGAGATTTCTATGGTAAAATCAATATTGATAGTTCAGTAGAGACACACGAAGATTTCTGGAGTGCGGTCTATAACAAATACGGCAGCTATGATATAAAAGTAGACATGGGTCAATCGAACCCAAGCGACGAGACTGGTTATCGTTACAAAGGTGAAGCCTCACACATAGCTCACATTCCGGCAAGTAAGTATAGTTCCCTGAATACCTGTTCGTTCGTTGAAATTAGTCGTCTCGGAGAGGAATCTAACCTTAAATTCTTGAAATTTTCTCCCCAAAAGCAAATCCGGAAAGTGTACCCCAAAGATTTGAGCCAATATTACCCCCACATGCTAGAAGTGTACAGAGTCAGAAGCAATTCCAATCGGTGCATTTAACCTTTAACCTCAGCGAACCAGAAGTATATCAGGACAGTACGGCGATTGACGACTTGAGAGGAGCAGAGCTGTACATTTCTCGAGAAAGACTTTATAATTGCATCTTCCACGAATGTGGTAAAAAAAAACCTATTCCATTCTTCAACAATAATAGTGAGCGAGATAGCCACCAAGGGGACTCTGATAGCAATCTTGAAGAAGCACGTCTAGTTCCTCGGTACCAACGCGTGTATATACTACATGTATATGGTTACGACCAGTTTGGCGAGCCGAGGACAAAGATACATGATTCCAGGCGTATCAAAACTGACGAGATGACCCCCTTAACGTTTAATGTGTATCCCATTGTTAAAACTTGGCTTATGAACCCGAAGAGCAATTATGGAATCATAGTGAGAGTTACCAACGACGATGAGGACTACGAGAAGGCCTTGCAACACGCAACTATGACGCAGCGCCTAACTCCTCAGCGTCGAGCACGTAACTCTACTGACAGTTCTCAGGACCCCAATCAACTCCCTACAAATATCGATCAAGAATCCGTCTTACTTGATCACCTGAGACTGAAGCGAGACTTTCGATTCAAGAGTGAGAACGACGATGAGTGGCTCAAGAAGAAACCTAGCATACTCATCTATTCAAAGTCCTCGGATGTAGAGAAGAGGCACGTAAAGCGCCATCCAGCTGACAACGATAGCATGCAAGCCGATGATCCAGATCCAGGCACCACTACCCACATGGCCCCGAGCAACCACCCCTCGACATCGACGAATCCCAGTGCATCAAGACCGTCGGAAAGTTCGCAGAAGCTTGTTACAGAAACGATTAGCCGTCGTGATCAGATACCTACTCACCCCCGCAGGCCATCATCTAGTCGGCAACCTGCGCAGGCAAGATCAAAAGGGAAGAGTAAGCAATCATCTCGGCAGGCAGATCGGTGTAGTAAGCGCAGTTTGGCCATAAATTTTGACGAAGTCGGCTGGAGCAATTGGATCATCGCACCTCAAGCTTACTATGCAAATTATTGTGCCGGTGATTGTTCATGGCCTTTAGCTGATACTCATAATGCTACAAATCATGCTATAATTCAGGCTATATATCACTCAGTGGGTCGAGTTGTGCCCAAGTCTTGCTGTGCTCCAGTGAAACTAGGTAAGATGGCAATATTGTATCAACTGGATGGAATTGTGCAAATGAGACAGTATGATGACATGATAGTCGAAGCATGCGGCTGTTTGTGATAAAGAGACTATACTATACTGGACTTACTGGTAGATAGCTGCGCAGATGTGTGCGTAGATATGTACACTATTGGATCACAGATCAACTTTCGGTATCGGATATGGAGAAAAGTTCAAATATGTGTTGGAATCATACTGTAATATAAAACCAACCGAAATCAATCAGGCCGACTCAATAGGCCAGACGATTGGTGCTATATGATCTGATTGATAATCTGAAACGTCATTGAGCTCGCTGATATTCGAATTGATTGAGTTTGCGCGAGACCTTGCATGAAAGTAGCAAGGATCTCTCGTCATCCATCTAGAATCCCGATTCTATCTCTCCTATGAGCAACCCGTTAGTAGACGAGGAGCTCGAAAGAGCCTGCCAAGATATGGTTATATTTTCTCCATGAGCTTCCATAATTGCTTGGGATGCTTATGAATGTATCTCATTGAGCGTGATTGGAATATATTTTTTAATAAATAAATTCTGATATATATTACTTGGAAGTACAATTCATAACGATAACAGAGATTGAAGCATCAATTATGTGAGCTTTCTAGATGTGTCAAGGGAAGCGTTGATTGTTGGATCTTTTTGGCTGCCGTAGTTGATTGAACAACCACTACCTATTGAATTGGACAAACTTCTGGACGAAGATGATAGGGTGGTTACTTTAGTATCAATATCACTTGTTGTGTTAGTTAATGACTCTAATGGTTGCGATTCTTGGAATTGTTGCTTGAGATTGTCAATTAGTGATTGTTTGTGTATTTTGCTGCTTTCGTCAATAGGTTGGTTTATGTTCGAAGAGCAATGAGATGAATGCCGAAGGCAAGTCAGTAGGCAACTTGTGTTCAGATTTGTCTCTGGAATGCAACCCTTGGAGGCTGGTTTCATTGTTGTCATTGAGCAAACTGGAGCTTTGGTTGTTTCTCTGGACACCATCAAACTAGTGGGCGTCTTTGGAATTCCATAACTGGAGACTAGCTCACAGTGGCTGCTAGCTCGCGACCAGTCGTTGGCTCGCCTTGGCGAGGACAAGATCCTGCGTCTTCCAACACCACTGCAGCAACTCTCGCCAAAGCTCTCGCTGGAACTCTGACGATCCTCACTGCTGCTGAGCGCCAAATCGTCCGAGTTACAAACGAAGGCCATGTTTTTCACCCCAACTGTCATGATTTTGTTTGCCCTCAAGTTTCTCGTCCGCAGAGGCTCACTGGGCACGCAATCATTGTAATTACCATTGCCTCCTGTCATCATGACATGCTGCCAGGACGACGATCTCTTGCCCTGAATGGAGGCCTCGATGTTGTTGTTGGAGTCTTTGATATTGTTTCCGTTGATGTTGCTTCTGGTATCATAGTCTGTGTCTGGGTTTGGCGACGAAGCTTCCGGGCTGGCGACCAGGCGTCTGTGTTGCAAGTGAGGCGAAGCAGCTCGGCGCGAGTAGGACGAGCTCGAGGTTCGACGCGACGACGCCGAAGAGCCACCCAGCGAGCCCCTAAGGTTGGTCTTTTGGTTAGACCGGTAGTTGGACTGGCCACTGATGCTGTGAGCTCTTCGATGAGTGGGAGCTTGGGGAGCTAGGTCGCACTGGATTCGGTTCCGTCTGAGTGTGCTAACTAGTGAAAAGATTAACAAACCAACTCCCGAGATGATAAGCAACACACTAATGGTCTTGTAGATTGTTGACGACATTGTGAATGACCAATAGAGCATCGTTGCCACTGGTCGGTCGATTTTAAATGAAACCTCTTGCCATAGTACGGGAATCATTGCGTTCGGTATGTTCCTGAAGCGGAGCTCTGGCGTGGCCACGTTCAATTGTAGCCTTGCCCTGGCATTAACGGGAACTGAGTGCAGTGTTGACTCGACGTCTATGTAGAAGCTGTGCAAGCTTTTGTTTGGCTTCAGGCCGTCCACTTGTTCGAGATAATACTCGTCGGCATCGAGAAAGTGCGGCAATGAGACATAGATCGGCGCCCCCAACTGACATTGGCCAATACTGAACACACCTCGTGGCCACTTGAATCTGAACTGGGTGACCCAGCGATCGCTTGGGCCGCCAATTGGTGCTTGCAATCCAATGGGTGGCACCACATTTGGCACATGGTTGAGCTGGTTTTCCGTGGGGAAAACTGGCGGCTGGTTCGGCTGAAGCGCTGGATTGCCCATCAAATGGTTCAGCTCGTCTGAGCTTGAGTTTGTTGGCACATTGGAGGGCGACTGAAGCGATTGCTCCAATGGAGCTGAAGCCTGGCGACTGAGGGCATTCTGTCTCAGGCTGAAAGCATTCATTGGTGTCTGATGGAGAAATTGTTCGTTTCTGGCTTGGGTTTGTTGCATACTTGCCGGCTGTGACGAGAATGGATTCAACGAGTGGCCGTGGTGACTCTGGCCAGCGCCCATCAACAAGCTGCCTGGTCCATTGGAGAGACTGGGCAATAGAGGACTGGCGCCGGACATTCTTTGGGAAACTATATTGCTGAACAACTGTCTCACTCGGCCAAGTCTCCCAATGGGCGAGTTGGCCTGCTGGTTGATGTTGTGGCTGCTTGATGCGGCCAACTGGTCGGCCGCTTGGTTTGCCGTGGCGCTCAGAGTTTGCAGCGCATTGTTCAGAAACGATCCACTTGGGACAAGGTTTGATCTCTCGAAGAGTCCAGCTCCCAGACCCTGGCCGTTCTCGTGGCCTGAGTGCTGGTGCTGCTGGCCGCCACTGCCAAAGAGACCACCATGCAGAGGGTTGTGGTAGTGGTGATGGTGGTGATTTTGTGTGGGCGGAATAAAGAGAGTGAACGGCGACGATCCGCTTGGCACTAAGTTTGGCACATTAACATTGGCTCCCGTCACACTGCTTATGGTTGCTGCAAGGGCATTTGCCAATGGGGGTCTGGGATTCATTTCGTAGCACTTGTTCGATGGCACTTGGCTTGAGTTCATGAAAACCCTTGGGTCTATATAGTATCTAGAAGCTTCGATTCCGTCGCCGCTAACCACCGGCTGTTTGCTGGGCAACAGGTGTATTGGCCTACAAAGGTCGGGATAGAAGATAAATTTTCCCAGATCTTTCAGATTGTTTAGCTTGTCCTGGAGCGATTGTTGCAACTGTTGATTAATATATAACTCATGCTGTATGCTAATTGCATTTGTTGCCGGCTGAGAGCTGGGCGAGTTTGAGTTGGCTGAAAAGGCACTTCCACTTATACGGCTAAAGAAACGCTTCGGCGCCTGAACTATGGACGACTCTATGCTTGGCCGGCCAGTGGTGCTGGAGGTTAAATGTTGGTGCTGGTGTTGCTGTTGTTGCTGCTGCTGCTGGTTTTGATGTTGATGCTGATGCTGACTTGCTGACACGGCCAACTGGTCGTTCGTCTTTGAGCTCTTGGATAGTAATTGTTGCAATTGTTGTTGCAATTTTATCTGTTCGATATCACGATTAAATGGGGCAAATAATTGCCCATTGGTCGATTGATCCAAGGCCCAAGCTTGCGCGCACTCGGCTTTAACCTCGTTCAACCCTTGTGGCAGTGAACCCGATGCTGAGCTAGTTATATTGACTATATTACTCTGAAATCTATTTATTTTATTTAAATCATTTAGATCCCCTACACCAGTGGACACTGTCCAATGGCCATCAATCGTGTCATTTTTGTTGTATAAATATGCAAATTTTCCATTAAAATTGGCGAATCTTCTATCAAACAAGGGCCCCACAGACACTATCAGGTCAGAGTAGCCCTCAAATAATAGACTTCGTATCGGTCTTTTGATGAAGGCACCCTCGCCAAGACCATCCAATATAACGCTTACAATGTTTCTAGTTATCACAGGCGCATTTTGTATCAGTGCAAGCGCAGTCATCAATGGAGTGTTGATGGTCCAAATCAGATCGTCCTCGTTTCCGTTTGACAAATGCGCTTGAAAGTGCCACTGTTTCTTTTCGCCGTAGCTCACTTGTTTATCATCGTCGAAAAAGTTTATATCTGCCTTTGACCAAACTGTTTTATAAACATATGGTCCCACTTCGACAAATCTTGGCTTCTGACCAATGGATTTAACTTGATTCCAATTGGTCAGATTGAAAAATGTAAAACTTTGGTACATACTAACAGGCATATCTTTCCACATTTTGAATGAAAATTTTGATGGCTCAATCAAGAGCTGCTTCTCGGCGAAGATATTCATTGAACTTTCTAATTTGCAATAAGCCCAAATGCCTAGGATTAGGATAAGAATCGAGCTTATGAATGATGAAATAACCATTTTGTTTGAGTTACTGTGATTTTGTTTGTATCTGTTCCTTGATTTATGTCTGCCTCTGCTTGTGCGCTAATTGATACTAATCTACAGTAATCTGAACTATCTAATAAGTTTGATAATACCTTCTTCTTTCTGTAGGATCTCAATGCTCCAAAGGACAACTCTTTTTCCCCTCTTAATTCTTTCTCCTTCTCAAATTCTAAGACTCCACTCAACAACCCACTCGGCTCAGTTTATGCCAATCACCCATCAGTTATATCTAGCTCACTTATCTTGTCGGCCTAATTTTGACTTTGACTCTAATTTGAATTGCAAATGATCTTTGACATTCTTTTGATTTGATGTCCTCACTTCGTTTCCTTTTTCTGTCCATCTTTTTTCCTTATTGTTTTGAGCGCATCTATTCAGCGACACTTCAGGATGATTTCATCGTAGACTTCAATGTAAGTCTGTCCTGACGACTGATTTAAAGCACACCCAATCTCCTCTTTCAACTTCAGCAAGAATAAACCTCTCGTCAGCTGTCTCCGCCCCATGTTCCAAAGAGAACACCTCAGGAATAAAAGAACTAACGACCAATCAGAGAACGAGACTTGGTTGTCTTTCTCCTACTTCCCCCCACTCTCTTTCTCTCTCCCTCTCTCTCTCTCTCTCTCTCTCTCTTTCCTCGCCTAATTCACCCAATTCACGTTTTATGATAGTTTGGAGAAGCTCAAGAAGGAAAACTTAGTTCACAAGTTGTCATCATCATCATCCTCTGCTCATCATGGCGCTGCTCATCAAGCCAACCTTTGTATGGACGCAGTGGACACTGAGTCTCGTCCAGCGCCGGCGGAGAAGATTGTCGCCCACTGCTCGTTGACCGCTAACAAGAGACTAGCATTAGCAGTGGCACTTCTACGAAAGCACCTTGTTGCCATGGAAAGAAGAGAGAGAGAGGAAAAATTTTCAGCTCTTAGCTGATAGGTATCAATTTTTCCACTGCCTAAGCAGCTGGTGTGCACAAGGTTCCTCTGGCTTATCTCTATCGACTGGCCGAGCTAAAAGTGGATTCAATGTTCACTTCATTCTCTGTATGGCGTGCTTATTAATCTCAATTCAATCACTGTCCTTACTGAGTGCTTGCTACAAATATTACTCTCGAACAAGAATACTTCCATCCACTGGAAGCTTCTCCCACTTTTCTTTCTCTCTCTGTCTCTGTCTCGAGCTCCGTCCCTCGCAAGTCGACCATATACTCTGCCAGTCCACTGCTTCTTTATTCTCCTCCTCCTGCTCCTTCTCTTTCCAGCGGCCAGATGTTAAATTTGTCTCTCTCTCTCTCTCTCTCTCTTTCGCTTAGCTTGCCCACTTTACTTGCCCTCTGGCTTAGCCACTGGTTCGCTAGTAAAACTTGTCAATGAGAATGCTTCGAGAAGTCCAAAGAGATCAAAAAGCGAGAGACAGAAAAAGAAAAGAGTTCTAATTTGCCTCCGTTTCAAAAGCTCAATGAAGGCTATCGACGTTCACAGCAAAACTCTGCTGGCCAGCTCGAGCTTGAGCACGAACACCAAGACCAACTGGTGGCGCCAACTGTTCCACCGGAGCCAGAAAGAACGCCCATTTTTTCTCCTCTCCCCTCGCACCACACAGGCGCATAGACACACATACAGGCCGCTTCGAAAGTGTAATATATACTCGCAGCCTCTTCGTTCGATCGAACACGGACAACTATCTCGCTTTTAGAAGAATATCCAACTGGCCAGCTAGTGGGCTGGCAATCATCGAAGCCTCATCGGGCAGAGAGCTCGCCAGTTACCATTTGGATTGTGTCCTTTTTGTTGCTCTTCGTTTGTTTCTCGGCGCAGCTTGGACGGCAAGCTAGCCGACCGGCCAGCCAGCCAGCCAGCCAGCCAGCTGGAGAGTCAGGCAGCCAGCTTGTCGGTGGGCAGCAAACGGCAAGTAAAATAGATTTCATTCCAACATTTCAAATGCGCACAACTTGCACTGGCGGCCAGAAACTTGCCCACTCCCTTGGGCTGCCCAGCGAGATGGTTGCGCTTCAACACACCGCCGGCCAGCCTGGCTGGTGCTGCGAGCGCAAGGAGCCAACCTGAAATGCGGAATACAAGACGACTTGTGCGCAGATCTTTTCTCAGCTGTCTGCCGGTTATATAACTGGTCTTGGTTGTCTTTTAGTGGCATTGATCGTCAGCGTTAAGAAACCAACACAGAGACTATACTAGCACTGGTAAGCTAGCGAACTAAATCCGTCGTGCTCAAGTTTGGAGAGCTAGGCCCAAGTTTCACTGGGCCACCTCTAACTGGCGACTAGGACGACTACGACGACGAGCTTGCATGGGTACGAAAATGAAAACTAACAGAAACGAGAAACGTAAGAGACGACTCGGCCAGGAGCCAAAAGTGGAAGGCAAAGTTCAATCATTGCTCTCCCTTTCTTGCTTGCTCATTTGCGATGGAAAACTAGTTATCATAGTTGAACTTTGAAAGAGAGCGCGAGAGAAGAAGTGAAACTGAATTGGTCGCCTATGCGTTTGTGTTTGAAGTGTCTGGCTGAGCCGGCCTGAAGCGGTGGAAAACGATAGGTTCACGTTTGTGTGTGTGTAAGTTTGGCTGGCAGAGTTTAGATTCTGCCAATGCAATTGCCCACTCGCCCAAGCCGCCCAATGCTACTGTTCCGCAAATTCCATTGGATGCACATGCAGATAGTTTGGGCTGATATTTCTTCCCCAGATCATAGCTGTCCGTCCACCCACGGCCAGAAGGCCTGAGCTGATCAGGGAGAAGTGGGCATTAAAAGGAGAAGAAGAAAGAGAGGGAGAGGGAAAATGACGAAATGTTAATGTTCCCTGATATTGCTCAGCGGACGTGGGGGAAGAGGGCCACTGAGAGAGAGAGAGAGAGAGAGAGAGAGAGCAAGAGGGTGATGGAGAGAGACAAACGTCCGCTCAACTTCTGCTCTAGACGAGCTTGATTATTGTTCGACTGTCTGATATTGATTGAGGCGAATTTATGCGGTTAGTCAACTCTTGGAACTGCAAGACATAATGAGAGAGATAGGCACAGGGAGCTACCGGGCACAACTTCCCCAGTCTACCCTGATAAAGCGAGTCATCCTGAGCTGTCTACCGACTTGCCGCCGGATGCCAATAATCTCCACTCCAGCCACAAACTGATCGGCAAAATTGGTAGCAGTTTGGCCAGTAGTTGTGGCAACTTTCGTTCAGATAGATGTTTTTTTAGCATCATCATTATCGAGTGAGTACGAAAAAAGTGTGGCATCATTTTTGGCTGGATCTCTGTGTGTCTGGCCAGGGATTCTTGCAACTAGGCGCATCCAGGTGAACCAGAACTCTTGGCAGTTGAGCCATAGGCGTGCTCCATATCTCATAGACACTCGTGCACAGCTACTATTAGCATACTAATCGAGACTTGTTCACATAAATTTGCTCTTGACTTGTTTCCTCCCAATCTTGTCCCGTTTCAACTAATGTTATCTAGGTTATTAATAGTTCTGCACTGGATCGAGTCTTCTTGGAACAATCCACTGAGAAAAGGAGGAAGTGATGCGGGCTATCCTTTCTATCCTTCATCTTCCACCTTCAGATTAGAAAAATTCAGGTCGTTTGTGAGATGCAATCAAGGATGAAATATAACCTAGATCTGCTCCTACCTTCATATCACTTGAACACTGAGCCCCATCCACGGAATGGTCGCCTCTTGTTGGCTTCAAATCTGTTGTAGCACATGCAATCAGCGTATTTTTGGGCTAGTCTTTCGCTCAATAGAAAATGAACCCTAATATTACCAACCAAACTCCCTTGCAATCCGTCGATTGTTTTGTAAATACGTTTAAAATTATCAAATTGCCTCCGACATGATTTCAGAGATTTGCCGGATTTCCTGCTCACTTCATCCAGGTCTTTTCGACTTCGAGCCGATAGTTTTCTACTTAAAATGGTTCGCATAACTGCCTCATCAAAATCGTAAAATTTCTCAACCAATGTAACTTTTGTTGCATCACTCAGACGGAATGTCCAATCTTCGTTCAACTTTGAAGGGCATGGTAACAACTTTTCAATCAGGGCGAAGGTTCTGTACTGGTCCAATATGTCGGCAATGATTAAATCATCACTAAAATCCTTTAGGAAATGTGCCTCTGTTCGCTTTAACAATTTGAGTGACTGCTCTACTGAGTATCCATCCAACCAATAGTCAAACAGAATGAGGTCAACAGTTGTGTTATCTGTTACCAAAACATCGACATCTGAGAGTGAACCCATGCTAAAATTGAGTATCGCATAAATGGATTAATAATAAAACGTTTTGGAGTCCATATTTTATATGAAATAGTGATAAAAACATAGGGTACCTTGGGTATCTGCGCGCGAAAACAAATCCGTTGTTCAACCTCAAAAGCGCGCAACCCCCCAGAGCCTTGCGGAGGAGACACGCGAAGGCAGTCCCGGAGGGGACTCTATCGTAACTCGCTGGAACAAGGCTTCTCATGGCCGCGTTTTTGAAGTTTGCACCATTCTCGGGGTTCTGTCATCTTTATTTCAATGATATGTATAGATTCATAAATCTTTGGCTTAGGTCAGAGTTTTTTTCTAAAAGACGGACTGACCTTATGATTGTTGGCGGCGACAAATAACGGTGATCAGTAATCGGCGGGAAAAGCTGACTTCAAACGCTTCTCGGGCTCCTCCATATTCTTATTAATCGTAAACGCTTGAACAATCTTTTGCTGCTCCCGATCGACAACCTCGTAAATAGACTTGTGCTCTGTGATGTACTCCTGCGCAACACTTCTTGCATCCTTTTGTGCTTCAGCTATTTGAACCAGATCTCGCTCTAATCGACTTCTTAAGTCTGGCTTGATGAGATGCTGAAATTGCATAGCCGAATACCCGTCATATAGCGCAAGGCCCAACTTGGTCGGACAGAAGCGGTTGTTCTTTGGCAGCTTTTTTACATAATGCCTGGACTGAATCTTTTCGATGTGTTCGGAATGGGTTGCGTCCGTCCCAATTCCATGTTTCTCCATCAGAGCGATCAGTTCAGATTCAGTGAGTAGTTGAGGTGGACACGTTTTGCTTTCATTCATCATCACAGAATCAGGTACGAACTCTTCGTTCGGATATAATTTAGGAATTTCCTTCGCATTCCATTTATAATAAGTATATACCTCTAGGTAATTTAGCTCTAAAATAATCAATCCGCTCGTTGTGAACTCTTCACCGTTCATATTCATTAGTATGTTTGTTTCGTTTCCGATTGCATCTCTACTAACGCACGCGAGGAAATGTCTAGTAATTAGTTCGTATAACTTTGCTTCCATACCAGTCAGACCGTCACCTCTTTTCGTCGGATGAATGGGAGGGTGAGCGTTATCAGTTTTCTTTCCATTCCTTGGATTTGCTCCTCCCTCAGACAGTATACGACGCGCAAATTCTCCCCATCTCGGATCATTTGTTTGGTGCTCAACAAGTGTGTTCAAGTTCATACCCTTGGGGAACATGTTTGTCTCTGTTCTCGGGTAACTTATGTAACCTTGAGTGTACAGTTTTTCAGCAACGGACATCGTCTGTTTAGCAGGCATCCTGAGCTTGTTAGAGGCTATCTTTTCCATAGACGTGGTGTACATAGCCTCTGGTCGCCAGTTTGACTTGTGTCGACCAGTGACACTGATCACTCGAGCTTTTGGACATTCCATTATCTTAGAATAGAAGGCTAGGCAAGCACTTTCGTCAAACAGACGTCGTCTTTTCCAATTAAAGCTAACATTGATCCCATCTTTTTTATGATTGACCGCGATAGTCCAGAACGGCTGAGAAACAAAACGCATTATTTCCAGATAACGGTGTATTATGAATCCCATGGTCGGAAATTGGCAAGGCCCGTAGCTAACTACGCCAGTTGATCGCTCTATACAACCACTAGACTGCAATAGTAACGACTGAAACCTCGTGAAGATTGCACCAAAGCGTAGATCCAATTCTCTTCGGATGTCCACAGCTTTGGACACATTCTCATCCGGGTCGACTAGATTTGTGATAGCGATATTCATTGCACGTGGCGTGATCTCTGAGAATCTGGCTCGCATGATTCGTAGATTCCTGTTCGCCCCATGACAAACCCTGATGATTTCAAAGCCTATATTCTCTCCTTCTCTATCACCGTCAGTCCATATGATGAGTACCTGGTTTCTCCTAGCCTCCTGCTCGAGTTGCTTTTTCACTGGCTCAAATTTTGGACCAACTTTCTCTCTAATGGGTACATTGAACAATGTTTGGGGTGGACAGCTAGACCAACTAGCATATTTAGGGTCGAAGTCAAAATCTAATAGATGACCACTGACTGATGTCATTGTCATATCACACATACCTCCCAGTTGTGGTACTTGGCACTGGAACGTGTAAATCTTGTTATACGTCGACGGGCCGTTCCTAGTATTCCGATTTCCACGCGACAGGATACCGGCTATATTCTTGGCAGCGTCATTTTTTTCAGCCACATTCAACACCTTCATTATCGGTGTTGGTGAGCTAGTATTGTTTACAGTAGCCTGTGTTTGATCGACAGCTCTCTCGCCACCATTCAACTGTAATCTGGATCCAAGTTCACTTTGTAGGCAGTTTACACTGCCGCCATTCGGGCATCTAGTCTTGATTTGATTGCTGAGATCGATGTGGATGTTTTCGCTTGCTTGTGTTTTCAATCCCGACGCTATAGTGGGCAGCCTATTCTTATTGAGCAGATGAAAAACCTTGAAGGCATCGGATAATAGACTTCGCATCACAGTAATCACATTAGACAAGGATAGTCTAATGGGTACAGGTTGAAGAATTCGATTGACAGTATTTCGAAAGAATTGGCAATAAATTCGATCCTATGGAGATAGCATAGTGTGGGTACCGATGGGAACTTGTGAAGAGAGAATTTGCTGGCGCCACAATCCGATTGCAGAACCGGCTTTCGCGCTAATTTCTTACGCTTACGCACGTGTTTGCTGTTGTTGACTTCTGAATTGGAGTGGATCTGATCACGAACGGGTTTAGTCCGGCTATCCCGTTGGATTCAGATGGCGGAGAAGAGGCGGAAGGACTTCGAAGAGGCCAAGAGACTCTGTCTCAGTCGGGCTGACCTGAGCCGAAAAGGAAGCATCGATGAGCCCATCCGCCCTCTCGTCAATCTTTTCAATCAAAGCGATCACTTTTATACAACCTCCACCTGTTCAGGTAGAATATCACTCGTCGTCAAGCCGCAAGATAACGCTGCCATAAAGAAGGGTGGAGACTTCCTTATGAACAGCCATGAATCCATCAGCTTTGAGCATTTCAAGCTAGCCATCGACGGATTCATCACAGAAGAAAAATCATTGCAAACATGTCTCTGGCTAAAATTCGAACCATTCATAATGCACATACAATGCATTGATCTAGAGAAAGCGAACTCCTTGCTTCAAATAGCGATTGCCTCAGGCTGTCGTAACTCGGGGTTAACAATTGGAAAGAAAAAGAAATATCTAGTTGCAATCCGATCCACCTCGTCCATGGAGGTTCCGTTAGCTTGCGAGGGCAGCTTCAAGAACTTACGGGACGACTACTTGGAATTTTTGTGTATGCAATGCTGTAGAAGAATGGAGGACAACTTCTCGAGAATGTCGAAGTTCCAAACGATGGTCGAACCTCTCTTGACATGAGAGAAGAGGTAATAGTTGAGGATAAAATTATCAAGTTTGTCGAGATGTTTATTTAATTCATTGTGTCTGAATGAAACCAACGAGTGCCCCCAGCTTTTCTCCCCTTCATCGTAGTTTATGCTATGCTGTTATTTTTCAAATGTATATGTATGTATATGGGTATATATATAGATCGATAGATATTTATATATATATGTATGTGTGTATGAGTTGTAGTGGTAGTAATTCTTCTAGACTTGCATCCAGCACATCGCTTGTTGTCTCAGCGGTTGTTATGTTGTACGTGAGTGCTTCATTAGTTAATCTGTATTTAGAGAACCACCAGTGCCACCAAAGTGTTAACAAACAGGCAAAATGGGTGTTCTCTATAAATAATATCTCTTGTCTTTGGTTGTGCTCTTCAATTGGCACAGGTGCTCGAGCTGAACTATTCACCAGGAGTGGTTCGATCGAAATACCCTACCATTGAACGGCGATCATTGTAGTTGATGAGACTGGGATGGTCGTTGGTTTCCTGTGGTCGTTGAGGCACTGGTAAGATGATACCTCATGGGAGATGACGTCGAGGGACAAAAGACTATCACTGCAGCCACCAACTATAATTGCCATATAGTTTTGATCGACAAACAAAACAAACAAGATCACTTTAACAATATGGTGGTTGATGTGCCATATTGATATTAGTTAGATTAGCTCTCAATATTGTTGATCCTCGTTGACAAAAACTGACTTGGGATTTTGTTGTCCTTGTGGTGCGGTGACCCAAGATCTGTGTTTTGCTCGAATGAAATTGAGATTAGTCTCAGCCTGATCGGCACGATCCTCTGCCGCCTCAAGCTCCCGTTGGAACCTCCTAACACGTGTAAGATTTTGCTGTGTCAGTCCCTCTTGTTCGGCTATTTGCCTCTTATAGACCTTGACCTTCTCTTGTAGTTTATCGCATGATTCTTGAGCCAACTGGTATGCCTTGTGTTCCTCCTCACATTGGACAATGAGCTCCTTGCAACGAGCATCCTTCTTGCGCAAGGTCTTCTGTGTCTCAGAATGACGCCGGCGCTCCTCCTCAAGCTCAATTTCAATATCTCTAATTCTTGATTCCAATTTAGCAATAACACGCTTACCACCCGCAAGAGCATTGGCCTCAACCTCCTCCAGACGAACCTGTAGATTGCGCACCTCTTGTTCAAGACCCTTCTTAACGGAGTCGAGCTTGTTCACTCTCTCCTGTTCCTCAGTCAACAGGTCCTTAACCGATTTGTTTTCAATGGTCAACTTTTGCACCTTTTCATCGGCAAATCTGAGCTCCTTTGTGATCTCCTCATAATCGCTGCTCAGGGTTGCAAACTCGCCCTCCAGTTTGTTCTTGGCGGCGGCCAAGTTGACATTGAGTGTCTGCAACTCGTTGACCTTCTGTGTGGCCTCCTCGGCGGCCTGTTCGGCAGCTCTCTTGTGTCTCAATGCCTGTTCGCAATTCAGCCTCATCTCCTCTAGTTCGGCCTGCAATTGTTGGGCACGTCTTTGGGCCACATTCAGAGCATCAACCGCCTGGTTCAATTGCCTGTTAACCTCATCGTAATGGGCCTGCAATTCGGTTATCTGTAAGCCCTGGCGTTTGATCGTCTTTTGCAGATCAATGTTCTGCTTGTTCACCACATCCAAAGTCATCTCAAGCTCAGTGATCTGGGCCTGCATCTTCTTCTTGATGCGAGCCACCTCGGCCTTCAGTTTGGCCTCGGCCTCAGCCAGACGCATGTTCAATTGTTCAATCTCCAATTGGGTTGCCTTGCGCAGGGCCTCCAATTCGTCCTCCTTCTGTTGGAGGCGTTTCTCGTAATCATGACGAACCTGGGCCAATTCAGCGGTCAAACGTTGACACTTAGCCTCCTCCTGTTTCCTCAAAGTCTCCGCCTCCCTATAGGCTTGCGCCAACTCTTCGCGCTCATTCTCGAGCCTCTTGATCTCGAGCTCCTGTTCATGACACTTCCTGATTGCATCGTTCAATTGGTTCTTGCAATCCGACAGGTCGTCCTGGAGTTTCTTGATCTCGCGTTCGCAAGCCGCCTTAGCGTCCTTCAATTTCTCATGCTCGTGCTGGAGCTTCTGCAACTCGGCCGCCTTGGCACGAGCTTCGCGCTGAGCGTTCTCCATGAGCATGGTGATCTCGTCACACTTGGCCCGAAGGTCGGCGTTCACCTTCTCCAATTGGGCGCAACGTTTCTCAAGATTTTGCGCGTGTGTGGTCGCCTTCTCGAGGTCCATGATGAGCACCTCCACCTCAGATTGAAGGCGAGACTTTTGTTTCTCCAACGAGCTGCACTTGTTGATCAGGGACTCCAGTTGCTCCTCGTACTCCTGGATCCTCTGGGCCATCTTTCTCTTCAGGTCGTCCACTTCGTCGGCGTGAGCTTGCACCTCGGCGTCGTACTTGGACTTCCATGATGCAATGTCACCATTTGCCTTGGCCAACTGGCGCTCAACCTCAACTCGGGCCTCAGATTCCTCATCAATTTGAACCTTTAGCGACTCATTGTCAACCTCAAGTGTGTGACAGTGGTTCTCAACGCTGGCCCTCTTGCGTTCCTCCTCCTCGAGCTTTCTCTTTGTCTCCTCTAGTTGGGTGGCCAATTGGGATTTCAAGTGGTTGGCATTGTCCAATGACATCTTATAGTCATGCACCTCCTTAATAAGTTCGACATTCTCCTGGGCCAATCTCTGGCGTTGAGCTGTCGCCTCGATCACTTGCCGGTTGATCTCTTCAACCTTGATGTTAAGATCATAAATTGTTTGCTCGTGTTTCTCGACAATCTTTTGCACGGCAACCTTATCTCGGTTAGCGTTCTCGAGCTGCGACATAACCTCGAAAACCTCAGCCTGAAATTTGGCCTTTTCCTTTTCGGCTCTAAGGAAATCGAATTGATGGAGGACAAGGATAGACAAGCCAAGAGTTAGATAAGCAGAATCAGGCGGTGGTTGGAAATCAAAAGTATCATTCACCCAATCAATCAACATTTTTGATCAATTTTTTAGCCCCGAGATTCTGGTGCCCCAAGAGGTGACCCTTGGGTTTCTTCTGGCAATGAGAATCGCCCGAGAGACACCAGTCAACCCGAATGAGAAGCCACAATTGTGGCCGGAAATGGCCACACATAGCAACAAGTGTAACCAGATTCTCCAGTGATACTCACTTGCTCTTTTGCTTTTGCAGTTGGTCCACTTGGTCCTGCATTTCGGCAACGGCAGCCTGATGCTTGGTGCGCATCTGGTGTGCATTCTCCTCGCTCTCGAGATGGACATCTTCGAGCAATTTGCGCAGTTTTGCCAATTCAGCATCGCGCTTCTTGTTCATCTCGGCCTTTGACTCGCTGGAGCCCTCAGCATCGTCGAGACGCTCTGACATTTGCATTATCTGCACCATCAGGTCACTCTTCTCGCGCTCGATCCTTTGTCTCAGCTCGCGCTCGCTGTCAAGGTCCTCCTGCAGGAGACGCACCTTGTCCTATAAGGGCCGAATTCAAGAGGTGGTTTGTTTCGTTTTGTGTGTTTCCCATTTTTGTGCCAATAAATCATGATTGCGTTTTCCGAGATGAGATCAATTTCACTTCTGTTAGCTAAATCTGCTCTTCTATTAGTTCCGCCTACTCATTGTGAGTGGTCTCAACCGTAAGTGGTCCCTCAAACGATCATTGTGTGCATTAGATCGTCTCCTCTCCCATTGCTCTGCTATGCTGCACAAGCCAACCATGACCAATACTACTTACCTCTAGCCGAGTCAAGGCACCCAAATCTGTTCCATATTCGATGGAAAGTTCACCCGAATTTCCGGGTGCAGTTTTGTACATATACTTTGGGGTTCTGGCTGCGGCCGCCATATTGTCTCCTTCTCTCAACTAGCACTTAATGGTGTGAACTTAATTCGATTGTCCCGCTTGGACACTTGCGAATCACTCAATTGAAAAGTCTATCAATCAACAAATATTCATACAACACTACTAATTGGTCACTCTTTTCCTCTCTCTCTCTTGCTCACTAGATTCCTAAGCACACCTTTCACAATACAAGTCGCCGCATAAGCCGACACGCAGACACAGGCAGGCACTTATTCTCAATCACATACACACGCGGGCACACACAAGGGACCTATGGGCGCACACACACAAGAGATTGGCGCACACAGACTCAACAACAACAACAACAACAACAACGCCAACAACAACAAGAGCAACAACTAGATGCACGCAAAAAGCACGTTACACTGCCTGGAGGATCCGAGACAACGGCAGCAACAAAGAAACAGCTAATTTACAACAAAAACTAGACCCACAAAGAGCCCATCTCTAGTTCGATTTTTGCTCGTCTCCGCTCGTTTCAAATGGAACGCGCCTAGTCTATCTTTTTGGCTCCACGTCAAGCGAGGGCGAGGAGGAGCTTTTTTGGATCGGTGGCAAGTCGAGAGCCATGGCAGAAGAGGCTGAGGTAGAGCTCTGAGGTGGCGCGATTTGAGCGCCACCGGCAACAGGCAAACGGAGAGGGCCCAGGAAAAGAGCAGATGCACTCTGGAGCGACCGTGTTCACCTTGTAAAGGAGAAGAGGAGCCAGCTCAGCGGAGGGCGCCTCTGAAAGACGGAACATACAGATTGGGGCTAGGTGAGACAGTGAAGCGAGAGGCAGAGTTGGGGGCTTTCAGTTTGGTCGGTTTCTTTTCGGGGCTCGAAAAGCTGAAAGGCAAATTCGCGGTTTTTGGATGGAAAAAGTTCCAAGCAAAAAGCAACTTCTGCACTCCTTCACGCATCCCCACGGAGCACTAGCGCTAATTGTCGGTTAAACAAGCTCACAAGTCTGCTCTGAGCGAGCTAAGAAACACAGTCTACAATATTCTCACTCAGTTGGGGATTTTGCCACTTTAGCGAGCAGACGAGCTCCGTGGTTCAGTGTGAAGTTGAGGGTTTTCGAAGGTGAATTTCGAGCCGATTTCCCTCATTTATTTGCTTAAAACACAAGGCAAATTTCATTCTGTCACCCAGTACTTTGCATGCCCGCTTTGTGTTGAGTGAAACGAGCAAAATGGCTTCCAAGAAGCGCGGCAGTGACGCTCACCTACTCTGTCCAATTGCGGGCCCCAGACTGTAAATGGCTCTCAAATGGCGCCCACAATGAACAAAGAACAATCTCAATGGAGAAACTTGGGATTTTTGCCTCTAATTTCTGCATAATACACTCGGCTAGGAAATTGGGGTAACTAAACCCCGGGCGCCTCCGAACGACTGAGCTCGGTGGAGGAGTGGAAGCAGCCCCACAGAGAGCAAATTCCGGACTTTAACTAAGCGTGCAAATGGCGCTTACACGACTCAGTCAGTCACGAACTGGACCACCAACTTCGACTTGATGGCGGCAGGGGGCGACCAAGATTGGCTCCCCTCTTTTTGACCCCCATAACTAGAAGCCGCCGATGGAAGACGAAGTTCAGACAGCAGAGCCAAGGGTGCGCGGGCTTTCCCTTTTCCTCAGCTCGCCGGGAGACTTCCAGAGGAGACTACGCGAGAGGTCACCTTAAAAGGATTGCGCCTAGTGCCTTTTAAGGCTCTCGTGCATCCTTGCCGCATGCTGCCGGCCCCATCAGACCTGAGCATAGGACCTCACTGCTCGCCAAGCTAAGGTATCCAGCAGGCCCCGTGCATGCAAACATTCCTCAGCAGCCTTAAATGGCACTCGTAAGCGTCCACGACGTAGACGCCCGCTCGAGGCAGCGTGGGCCCGTTGAGAGGCTGGCCCAACAATCATCTTGCTTGGCTCCAGTCCAACAACAGTTATTCAATCCAACTTGAATGGATTTGAAATGGCTCCCTCACAATGGAGGAGCGGGGGGAGAGCTAGTGTATCGGAGCGAGAGACTAGGAGATGGATGTGCGTGGCGGGGCGCAGGCGCACAGATGCAACAAGCTGAGCAGCGCCTCCACGAGCGCCCCTATGCTCATCTCGCCAGGCTCACCGGAGCTGCCTCCAGTCCTCCTGCAACCGCACCCTTCGGGCTGGGCCCCACCTCCTTCGGGAGCCGTCCACTCGCCTTTTCTGCTCGACGTCTTGGTCTGCTTGTTGGAATCAGCAAATGGGCGGCCAACACACCTACACACACAATTGCAGGAAGTCGGCGCTTTCGGGCGGCGCCACAATGAGCATTGGGGGCTGAAACAGGGGGCTCCAAAGGCAGCTGAACGCTCTCCTCCAGCAGAAGAAACCCTGGTCCTCGCCCGCTTCTACTCTCAATATCCAATATTAATGATAATCAAATCAACAATTACACAACAGCAAAGAGAGGAAGAGCAACACCAAGAGGGGGAGCCACTCCGGCTGGGGGAAAAGCTCGCCCAGTAAGAGTGTGCATCACTCTTTTTTGCCTATCGTTAGCGCTTGTGAGCCTCTAGAGTCGCAGTCGTCACCATTTGAGCAGCCTATCAGTAGTTTGCAGTAGCAAGTGGAGCTAGCTGGCCAGTTGAATCCAAGTCGTCAGTTTGTCTGCCTGTGTATGTGAGTCTCTGTCTCGGTGCGTCTGTGTAGGTCTCGCTCTCTCTCTCTCTCTCTCTTTCTCTTTCTCTCTCGTCTATGCCATACACTGTGCTTGGGGCCCACTTTAACGTGCAACCGTGCAGCAGAAGTCGATCAGCAAATCTGATCCTAGTCATACAGTAAAGAGCGCATAGTAAGATAGAGTTCGTATTCTAATCCAATACACACACACATAGCCCAAATACTTACCGACATATACATGATATAGATTCATATATCAGATTGATTTGTCAGCGAAAGGTCTAAACTTTTAGAGGTGTATTGTTGTTCTTTTCCGTTCAAGTTTGAAGGTTATTCATTTGAGAAGTAAAATCAATATAGTTCAAGATGCCGTTCAAAATGCCAGAGCAACCCAAATGCCCAAAATGTGGCAAGTCAGTGTATGCGGCCGAAGAGATGTTGGCCGCTGGGGCCAAGTGGCACAAACAGTGCTTCAAATGTGGTCTCTGCCACAAGAGATTGGACTCCACAAATGCCACTGAACACGGTGGTGATTTGTTCTGCAAGCAATGCTACGGCCGCAAATTCGGACCAAAGGGTTACGGTTTTGGTGGAGGCGCTGGTACCTTGACGATGGACAAGGGAGAGCACTTGGGTAACACTGAGTGTGAGATGACGTAAGTATTCAATCTAGACGGGCTTTTTGGCTCGTATTAGGAGCAGAATTAGAACACTTAGTATCGTAAAGTGTCTTATTAGTCGAATTGAACTAACTGATTTCATGCATACTCTTGCAAATTCCAACACAGCAACCGACCACAAAACACCAATGTCTAAGCTTCTAGCGCCCAATCTTTCTAGTCCCATGCATGCACCAAGAAGAACTGTGAAACCTTACGCTTGATATTGGATGGTTCTCCTTTCCGTTCGATTGGAATGGTAGTATTGTCTGATAGTACGACACCAAGAAGCTGGGTTAATTTTGTGTCCTTTGTTTTGGCTCCTCATTATCAACACCCTAGAGCTATTTCATCCGGAGGCAAATGTTAATGCTGAGTTTAAAAACCAGAGGAGAGACGATAAGTGTTGAGGCAGGACCCCTGGATAGTATGCTACGTGTTTCATCATAATCAAGATGGTACCAACGGGAAATGGTTGATGAGGCTGAAAGCTTAACTGTAGGGTACTTGTTGCCCTCGGGGACAACTTTCAAGCTTATTCAATTATTTGCATGCGTCAGTATCTAAATAGACTGGGAAATACAATCAACGAAAGCACCTGTTTTCAAAAATGGGGTGCAATTTGCGACAAAATTCGAAGCGACTGGATATGGCATTTAGTTAGTCTTATCTAGCGGGACGATCTGAAACACATCAAGACAACATCAACAAGATATGAGAAACACACACAAACACCTGCATCAGACAATCAAAATTTATATATATAAATTTAAATTATAATATGATAATTATGAGACTATGTGCTGAATTTTATATTAAAATAACCGGAAATCATTGTTGGTTCAAAAATAATTCTGAGTTGTCCTATCCAACACTACTTTGCCTCTCTCTCTCTCTTCTTTATGATGATGACGATTGAGTCTAGAAATCTCTGAAATCGTCATCTATCAAGTCTGAATGCCTGTAAGGCAGTGTCCTGTCTGTTATGATGAGATCCCTATCACAGTTGACCATGTCAAATGAGACAAAGCTAACATTTAGATCCGCGTCGACCACTGCATATATTATCTTGGCTCGGACATCAGAAGCGTTTGGAGTATCACAGATTAAAGAGTAATTTGGTCTCGGACACTTTATCATATCACTTATTATGAGGTGGTAGTCCGGGGAACCCAATCTTTTACCACGTATTGGTTTCTTCTTAGCATAACTCTCTCTTCTATAAACATCAAATTCGATCAAAGAATGATGGATGCTACATCCTGGTTGTGACGTTGCTTTAGGCCCGTGATCTCGTAGCAATTGCAGAGCTTCGTTGTAGGTTACATAGACTGAGTCTAACTCGATCAAGGGCTTAATATCGACCTCGGTTCTTAACGATGATGATGATGATTGAGTGTCATCTATCTGATTATTTGTCGTTGGGTTTTCCTCGATTTTTGTTTTTGTTCCTTCTTCCACTCGTTCATGTGCTAGACAAAAGAAGCCGATGCGATTTAGCTGGGCAAAAATGGAGTATTTGGTCAAATCCCCCGCATCGGACAATAATAATTGATATGCCTCGGCGACGCTCAATGGAATCTCATCGTGGAATATTAGGATCTGACCGGATTCAAGCAAGAAGAGCGCCTCGAGTGGATTCATGTAACTGTATCCTAGTTCTTTAGAGACTGTGACCAACCCCTCGAAGTGTTGGGGGTTGATATTGGAAGAAAGCCTGATGTGCCTCTCGGAAGGAAGCCAATCGCACCTTGAAGTGTTCAAGACTCTCCTGGGCGATGGACTGGGGAACAATTCTTTTAATCTTTGTTCTATTACTCGTTCATCAGACGACCGGTCACGTGCACCCTCAGGGGGGAGGTGGTTACGCTTCATGGTTGGTGGTCTTGACACAGTTGTGTCCCATTTTTGGCTTGACAAACAATTGAGATCAAGCGGGACAAACTTTAGCACGCTGATAAAGTTTCACACCACGCGCTATTGCTGCAGAAGGGTTGTTGGAGTTAGATTTTAGGCTGCAGAGATTGCATGGGTCTGGCACGAACTGGAAAACCGCGCGCATGAAAGATATACTATGCCTCTGGTCAGGGATATATTATCCAAACAAAAAGAGTAAGCTGAAACTGATAGATTTGTCGACCCTGGTCATACAGGAACCGAATATTAAACATTCACCAAGAGACCTAGTCATCGACATATCAGTATTTGATTTTTATTTATTTTTGTAATATATTCATTTTATTTGTCTATAAAATTACCTATCTGGATGGCTAGTGGCAGTCATGTCAAGTGATTTGATATCGCTTTATACTAATGGACCAGCCAAGATATCCTCCGACTACGACGACGCTGATGCGTATAGATTTGTTGACAAGTATGGCTTTGTTCATAAAAAGGAGCCCCCTATATCGAAAACGAATTCGAATGAGCAGAGACGAACTAAGAAGTGGTTGAAGATGTTACAGGAATGGAAAGTAAGTCCTAAAACAGGCGCTCAGAGCAACATTCCTATAAAGCTTGAGAAACGAATTCGTAAAGGAATCCCTGACTCGATTCGTGGGGAAGTCTGGCGAAGACTGCTAGACGTGCCAAGATTACTAATTGAACAGGAAGGTAAATACGAGAAAATTCTCAAATATGGCCTTGAGCATTCCAAAGATATCAGACAGATAGATTTAGATGTTAATAGGACTTACCGAAATCATATCATGTTCCGTGACCGGTATAGTACAAAACAGTGTATGTTATTTCGAGTTCTAGTCGCTTACAGTATTTATAATGGTGAGATCGGCTACTGTCAGGGTATGTCTCATTTAGCAGCTTTGTTGTTAATGTATATGAATGAGGAGGATTCATTTTGGTCCCTATCAACCTTGATGTCCAGCGATAAACATGCAATGCATGGTTTTTTCATCCCTGGATTTCCAAAGTTACGCCGATTCTCGACCCATCATGATACCATAGTCAGAAGATTATTGCCAAAGTTACACAAACGCTTCAAAAGTTATCAACTAGATTCTACTTTTTACACATTGAAATGGTTCTTTCAGTGTTTTTTGGATAAAGTTCCATTTACACTAACACTACGCCTTTGGGATATCTACATATA
>Ga0058701_10000050_pt1 | contig 92460 bp, 75 predicted proteins | sample AgamicOrMae_FD_97039 | JGI IMG/M metagenome (GOLD analysis project Ga0058701, IMG submission 97039) | Agave microbial communities from Guanajuato, Mexico - Or.Ma.e | ecosystem: Host-associated > Plants > Phyllosphere > Phylloplane/Leaf | place: Guanajuato, Mexico | collected 2012-06-04
CGCTTGGCCCTCAAGTAGGCTCCTTTGTTTTCGCTCCAGCCAATCTGGTGCACTCTCCACATTAGCCAGAGATTCAACTATTACTGGAATAAATTGGTCTTTCTACAGTGCATAAGTGGCCGGAGTTGCATGCATCTATGACAAAAGGTTGCTCCGCAACACTAGGTGAACTTTTTCCACATCCGGGGCCAAGTGAGCCAAGTCGCGCAACTATCACATCATAGCTTCCACCACTTCTAGTGTAGCCAGCCACCAGAGATTCACACACGAGCCTTATATTGACACTTATACTTCATACAGAATGATAAATAGACAGACAATGGCCAAATACAGCCTCAATGGCATCCAGACGCCTTATGTCCAGTGGTTATTTGAAAAGCCATTTGGTGCTTTAGAAAAGTGTTCACCAGTGTGGTGGCTATTTTGTGTACTTATGCAAGTCTGAGAGAAAGTTCACAGCTCTGTGAGCACTAGAACGAGCGAGCCTACTAGCTATACATGATGCCTAGCTAGTAGGATGCAGCATCTGCATGGTATGGAATCTCTCTGTGAGGTATAATGAGTTCTACCTGGACGGTCGTGGCCAGTCTCGATCACTTCGGATGGCAGATGAGCGACCAAAGACCGTTAACTGCATCTATCCACTTGTGAGAGAACGGATTTCCTGGGCTTGGGTGAAACTTGGCACCTCTTGTTTGAGATGAGGTCTGGCCTGGAGAGGTCTGTTTGATTTCAGCTCTGCAAAGGCAGACAGGCCACCAGGCAAAAAACAATTGGGTGACAATCTACTGAGAAATCGTTGATCAGTAGAAATCGCAAGTTGGCAGGGCAATTACTCAAAGGCATAACGATTCTTGCTTACTGAGGCACCTGAGCTAGTCTGTTCCTTTCCGGCTATGCGAGATTTCAAGTGAAGTGATCGAGGAATGTATAGAATCTATGAGCAATCAGAATGGATGTCACCCTATGATTTTCATCTCAAGCACAAGGAAATGAATTTCAGATGCACTATAAGTTGATATCAAGCCGAACATGATACAAAACTAGTTTTATCACTGTTCTGCCTTGGCCTATTTTTTTCCTTTATTCGATCTAACAATTTGATAACCACTAGATTCCTACTGAAGCTGATTGAACAAATTCCACTCAGCGAACCACTGTCTCATCCTCGACCAAATGCAACATCGAGTGGCACAACTTTGCCCCCAGCATCAGTCTCTTGTGCTTGGCGTTCATTTTGGGCCGATTCAGAATTTTCAGCATCCAGAGGAAATCGCCGAGTTGTGTCTTAGTCAACAGGATCTTACACGCTTGAACCAGCGACTCCTTTGACGCTTCTTTGCTTGATTCTGTGGACTTGCAAAGAGTTTGAACCAATTCATCTTTGACGAACCTCGAAACCGCCTCATCGATAATGGTCTGCTCAAAGTCATCGTTACCATAGACGCTGTCCAATGGCAAATTGGAGCTCTTGGAAAACAAGTGGAGGAGTCCCAAATGGTACCTGGCCATTGTGTTGCTCATTTGATCGTAGAGGCGTGCGTCATAAGTCAGTCTGCAGTAATTTTTCTGCTCTCCCCAAATTCTCTCGACCAAAAAGCCGACAGAAGTTCCGAAAGTCTTCTTGAAGAGTCTGATGAGATTTTGGTGGCGTTCCTTTGAGCAAAACAGCTTGTTTGTTAGGTCCATCCGGTGCAATGTAATCGAGCCAATTGCTGGACTGAGCACCTTTCCATTGTCGGCCAGTATCTCTCTCAAGAGTTTCTCCGTTTCCTCTGCCGGAATGGAGACCACCTCCTCGCCCGTGGTGCTGCCGACGAGGAAGAGGTGCAGATTTTGGGCGTCCTTGTTGTCGGCCAAGTCTGTGGCGTCGCACCCAAGGCAGGCGGCCACGAGCAACAGGCAGCCAATTGCATACAATTTGCCCATCATCTTGGAATCAGTCAGAATGCAAAACTGGAAACTTGGGTTCAAATTCAATCGAGACTAAAATCCCGATAAATTATTCCGCTCAGACGGAGTCTAAAATCTCTCTGGCCAGTGGAAGTCTCTCAGCAGCAGGAGGCAATCGGACGGCGTATAAGTAGCATCAGTTATACTCTCTGCTAGTATTCGAAGCCAAACGAAAAGTGGCCCCAACACTAAGCATATGAGAAGAACGAGATCTAAAAATATCCATACCTCTAGAATGCGATTCTAGAGGTATTGATAGATTCTAGAGATTCTCGGAATAGCAAAGGCTGGCCAAGTTGGCTCGCAAAGGCCAAGATAGCAGTCTATCGCGCAGACATCATGGTGACATGTCAGAAGTGGAATAGTATCTCTTTCATCTAGCTGAAAATGAAAGGGCAAAGAGAATTACACATCCAATTCCGAAGCTGGCAAGCGTGGAGAGTTGGTTGGCGATAAATGCATGAAGAAAGTCTTTCAAGGCTGCTTGTTTATTTTTTTCTAATTTCTACCAGCGCTTTTGTCACCAACTTGCCGCATCATTCTCGTCCTCTTGGTTGGTGTGAGTTGTTTACAGATACTTAAACGATTTCCCCACAACAGTCATGCAGAGGCTTGAGGTCGGCCGCTCGGTTCTGGCGGAAAGCGCGCCAACTGACATCTATAATCAGCCTTCATGTGGAGCTGCGAGCTTCGTGCCGCCAAGCTCAAGTGGGCGCCACATGCTGGCAGGAGGCAGCAAGCCGGTGGCTGAAGTGAGGAGGAGAAGTTTCCCTTTTCTGTTTGCTCTCAAGTTCGAGAACTCGCCCAAGCAATGGGAAGTCTCTGTTGTGCTAGTGGCCGTTTGGCAAAATTTGCATCACTTTTTGCAGTCCGCCTACAAGCTCTCTTTGTTCCTGTTCCACTGCAGCTTCCAGAAGGCACTTCCAATGCACTTCTCGAGAGCCAATTCCAACCAATTGGCGTGGACCAAGTGCTTCCCATTGGAAAAAGAAAGAAAAATCTCACCAAGTGCCAAGGCATTGATTGTTTAAAAACCAGTGCCAATGACAATGCACTTGACTGTTTGCTTTCCGGCAGGCAGTCTCGCTTCTGGACAAGTGTTTACGCTGCCTAATGGGCTCTGCTCCACGTCAATCGGCTTTGTCATCATTCCAGCTTAGCGGCGCAAAATAGCTCGCAAATGGGCGTCCGTCACACACAGACCGAAGCTCAAAGACAAACACAAGCTTTTTTACGCCAATCTTGATGAAATCGGCGCTCAGCTGCACCAGCTTTGCCAGTGGCCGCCGCTGCTCGGCCGTCAACTCATCCACAGGGCAGTCTTGGAGGTACACTCTGAAGTTGTCTCTTGGTGGCCAGGCGAACGGGAAGTGAATTCTGCTCGCTAAATGGAGAGTAATGCACCAACAGAACAAGACTCGCCGCCGGATGATGTGCCGTAGACTATGTCTACTTGTGCAACTAGCGGACCACCACTACCTGTCGGCTGGCTGCAACTGCGACAAAATTGCCCATCTTGTTGGCTCGAGCGCGGCAGGAAAGAGCATAGATCTGTATCTTGACAGATAAGTAGCAGGCAGTTATGGTGTGAGGATTGGGGTGCGATAAATTGCGCCTAGTTGTCAGTTGCTCGCCCATTTCAGGCGCCCATTTGTTGTGCAGTCTCGCCGAGCGATCGCTTCGCCTACAATCGTCTAGAGTTTAACTAAACACACCTTAGCTCAATCCAATTAAGCGACGATTTCGCTCACTGTGTCTTGCTCGCGGTAGACAAACTCGAGTGGTGGAACGAAAGGGAATGCTCGCTTCCTGTTCGCCTCTTCGGCCACTTTTCGCCCACTCCTCTCGGCGAACTATCCAAAATTCTAGCCATCCTTTCGAGTGATTTTCCTCACCTTCCACATTCGATAGCTAGACAGTGTTCTTGGCACGAGCTGAAGCATGAACCCTCCAACATTCTCCAATAAATTCAATCGAATCTTTCAAAAGCAAAGAACGAAAGCCGAATAAATACCCAATGATCTCCAAATGCTTCTTGTTCAGTGGCGTCCAGTCACAAAATAGTTGAATCAAGCGAGTAGAGGCAAGAGCAAAACTGAGCACAGACTGCATGCTCCTTGATGAGAGAAACCCAAGAGGAAGATTAACCAGCTGGAATCAATGTGAACGCGTGTTAAGATTGGAGAAAAGTTGCAAAGAGTGTCCACGAATGAGTGTGTGTGACCCAGTTTCAATGATAGAATCAGCACATAGTAGCATAGTATCATCTCGTCTCGCTCCAGGCTGACGACCACTTTGGGCGGCAATACTTGGACGTTTCATTTTGTGCCACTCGTTTCTTGCTTCCCGCTGGACGAGTTTGCCACTTTCTGGGATCAAATTGAACAACGAGCCCAGTATCTAGCCAACTTTTACTCCCCCTTGGTGATCTTTTTTCCACCGAAAAAGCCACCACTTGTTTGTGTCGGCCGGCAACACGGTTGCCACTCAAGAGGGAAGACTATTGGTTTGTCTATTTGTTCAACAGAATCACTTTTGGGAAAATAAAATGGAATAAAATGAAATAATCCCCTGGGCAGCTTTCTCACAGACACAGACACAAACCAACTTACAAACACACTGCCACTGTCTCCATCATCTTTTCCATCAATTAGTAGTGCCAGTCCGTGGCCAGGCCAGAGCTCGAGATAGTGAGTTGCATAAAGAGACCGTCCGAGCAGACACGGTCAGCGCCGCAAGCGCACTGTGATACCGCATCACTTGCCGCCCACTGGCCGTCAAAACAAACACCCGCCCGCCCGCCCGACGCGCGCCGACAAGCGCCCGCCTTCGGGACTCAAGCCAGCACTGCGCCACAGTGCAGCAAGCGGACACAATTCGACACGCCCACTCGCATAACGTTCACTCCGGTCAACTGGTTGACGTGCAACTGTGAGAGTGTAGGCCAAGTTTAAGCTATCGTATGTATGTGTGTGTTTGAGTTTGGAGGAAGTGCACAAGTTACACTTTGGAAAACCGGTCTCGATTAGGAAACAATTTAAATCGCTCTTATCGAGATCAAGCGAGAGAGGCGGCATCCAAACGCGGCAGCTGACCAAGCGACGAATCAGACACTTGGAGGAAAACAAACTCTGTCGCCTTTGTCCACTTGGCTGGCCACAGTAACCATTATTGCAAACTTTGTCAAGAACCAAGCCATCTCGCCAGTCCGTCTGTCTGTCCGTCTGTCTATCTCACTTGCTTGCCACTGAATTGGTGATGCAAAAATCGTCGGCGCAAACCATCGAAGGGATCAGAAAATTCTAACACACGAGCGCCAAAGTGAGTCATGATTGGTGGAGCAAAGAGTGGATGAACCATATAGGAGATGCGCGTTGGAAGTATCAAGCAGCGAAAGTCTTAATGAGCGCGATCAATCTTCTTCGAAGATTGTCACACAGAGTTAGACAGCTAGTCCAAGAGGTAGCTCGTGATGGCAGGAGTTTAGGTATATAAGTTCCTCATGATTTATCTCTCCAACAACCAGAGTGCCAAGACCCGTGATGACAGTCGAGTGAGATCGTCCCGAAGCTGAATTTAGGAGTCGAAATCAGAAGAGTGATCACGTGGATGCAATAGTTGCTCTTATGGTTTTCCGCCGAGAAGATAACGCATAGGAACAGAGGATACGTTCGAGAGCTTACTAAGTGTCTAGATAGGAAGGGCTAACCGAGAACAGTGACAGACAAACGCAGCAGAGGAAGAAAAGTAGAAGTTTCAAGAGGCACTCTTGAACCTCGAACTCGACTTTAGACAGACTTTCTGGTGGAGCGAGCAAGCCACAAAAAGTATCACGGGCAGCCCGCCTGCAAGCAGGTGCCTCGAGTTTTTTTGTGAAGGTTAGGGAGCAGGCCGAGTTTGAGAGTGCACTCGTCAGTCGAGACAAGCTCCAGACGGACTGAGTGCTGCCACAAGTGTTTACGGAAGAGATTTCCGCAATTGAAGCGAGGCAATTTAGTTGAGAGGTGAGCAAAGGGTTGGAACAGAAGGATAAGAGACTGACTTCAGTGTTTGAGTGAGAGAATTTACTAAACTTTCTAGACAAGTTCGAGACAGAAGACTCGCTTACAGACCAATCAAGATGCACATCGTCGAAGGAGGCCAAGCGAAAGCCACTGCTCAAGATCCCAATCGATCGGCAGGCACGGCAACAGTTAAGCGCAGCTACAGCAGTGCCTCTTCTCTGGGGGTCCTAGCGGCCGACGAGCTCGAATCCGAGATCAAACTGACCAAATTCTCACCGATTTCATCAGAACTCGCTCACGTGATAACCGTCACTCGTGATGGACAGTCGCAAGTGGAACACCAACAGGTGGACACGAGCGAGCCAAAGAGAGCTCACAAAACGAGCTCGAGGGTGCTCCACTTGGGTGCGCTTGGTGACAGCACAGCTCATCAGCAGCTAATGATAATCAACAAGCCAGAATATGGCAATGAAAGGGCACTTGAATCGGTTGGGCAAAATGTACACAAGCCATTGGGCACACTCGATGGAGTGGCCGGTTATCGGCAGCTAGAATATAGTGTAATTGATGATCTCAAAGGTGGACTCAGACAAGCTGGAGTGGCTTCGCTTGGTGATGGAAGCAGAGAGAAAAGTTTAATCCAGCACCAGAGGCAAGAGTTCAAGGTGATTTGGAGGTCGCTTTCGTTTGAAGTTGAGACCAGCGCCTATGACAAATTTATCAACTCGGCTTTCGATGGAATTAACGGCCTGCTCAAGATGGCCCGTTTCTCGAGCTCGGCGAGCAAACAACAGTCCAAACAGGAGCAAGTTTCCTCAACCTGTCAGCTGGCCCAGCTCGAGCAAGCCCAATTCTATTCGGACGATTCCTTGCCCCAACGCAGCCAAGTTTCCAACTCCAAAAGGGTTGTGTTCGAGAATCTAAATGGTTGCATTAGGTCGGGCCAAATTTCGGCCATTCTGGGCCCGTCGGGGGCCGGCAAAACCTCCCTACTGACAGCCTTGTGTGGAGGCAAGCTAACCAATTATCGGGGCTCCATTCAGCTGGTTGGCGGTGACCCAAACAGGCGTATGCAATTGTCTATAATCCCTCAGAAGGATTATCTCATTGAAAACCTAACGGTGCGCGAGAATCTCCATTACTCGTCGCAATTGTTGAACACGGAGAAAAATTTCAACCATGAGGCGAAGATAATGCGTGTTGTCAAGATGCTTAATCTGAGCCACTGTTTCGACTCGCCGGCGAGCAACATTTCGGGCGGCGAGTACAAACGCGTCTCCATAGCCCAGGAGCTGCTCAGGCAACCAGATATTCTGATCTTGGACGAGCCCACCTCTGGCCTGGACTCGCTCAACTGCAAGAAGCTGGTTCGAACTCTCAAACAACTTATCGAGACTTCCGAGAGGGTCTACAAGAAGCCCATTGCCGTAGTGATGACCATCCATCAGCCGGACATTGATGTCTACAACCTCTTCGACCACGTCTATTGCATGGCACGCGGAGGGCGCGTCATATTTGACGGCAAGCCGGCCGACACCATGCAGCACCTTAGGTCATTTTCGGGCTTCATTCCGGGCGACCCGAATGCGCCGCCCGAGCTTAGCAGCGACCACGTGCAGGCCAATCCAGCGAACTTGTTGATCGAGATCGCCTCAGAAGATCTCTATGGCCAGGAGCCAATCGACAGGCTGGCCCGCTTCCAGAGGAAACAGTTCGAGCAGCTGTATGGCTCCTCTGGGTCGTCCTCGTCAGGCGATGAGGACATGCTTAATCACGAAAGCGAGAGTTACTCTACAAGCAAGACGCCAGCCTTGCTTTCCGCCGATCAGTTGGGCAAAAATCTCATCATAAGCCAAACTAATACGCTGCCCGCCGAAGTGGCGCAATCGGGCCTAGAATACGACCAGCCGTCAACTTGCAGCTCGTCCTCCTCTTCCTCGCCGACTAGCACCCTTTCTCAGCGCAAGAACTACAACAACAACAACAACGAGGGTGCATATGATGCCCACGTTGAAGTGATCAAACACGATAATCAAGTTTGCAAGCCAGTCGACAGCAAGTCTAGGGCGAAAAAATCCCCCTCAAAGAGTCTCAAACGCGACAAGAGACTGAAGGCCAAACACGACCATGAGGGCAAGTTCTGGTATCACACTGGTTTGCTCACTAGACGCGCCTTTATTTCAACACTACGCGATCCATTGATGAGCATAATCTCACTCAGTTTTCATCTCACTATACCCTTCGTCATGTGGACGGTCTATCCACGTAGAGTGGGCCGCATAAACGCATGCCCAGTGATACAGCGCGATATGGATATTGTCTCAATGGCGAGCAACAAAACCTTAAGCAAAATGAGCGAGATGCAAGCGGATATGATGTCAACTTTCGAGTGTTCTACGATGTTGTTTGTCACCGTATATGCCCTTAGTATGTGCTCCCTTGCGGTGGCTGCCTTGGCATTCCCATTGAGCATGCATGTTCTGCTCAAGGAGGTCCGAAATGGTTGGTACGATCTTAAGGCATTCGTGCTGGCAAAACAGCTCGCCTGCTTCCCCTTTGAGGTGATATTTCCCAGCATAACAATGATCATGATCTATATCATGCTAGACATGCCCTCCTCTCCCTACGAGTGGCGTCTTTGGTCCATCGCACTGGTCATGGCAGCTATAGCAGTCATTAGCAATACACACGGTCTCACCATAGGTGCACTCTGTATGGACAGTGTCCAAACATCGGTTTTCCTGTCCATTGCTTCGACCCTGCCCCAGATTTTGCTCAGTGGATTCACTGCTCGCCTCAAATATATGCCCGCGCTTTTGAGACACTTGAGTTGGCTCTCATTATACCGTTATTCCACGGATTTGATGTATGTCATCCGCTATGGATTTGGCACATGCCCGTGTGATGACGAGACAGATGAGTATCTGAGAACCAAGAAGCCTCAATTCACAGATTTGCCAGAGAACCTAAAATCAACATTCCTTTATTATATCTCGACAGTGGATTCTGCAACAAGTGAGAATCAGGCCAATGCCACTCTGGTGGGTGAAAGCAATTCAACATCACTGATATCCTCTAACGAAACTCTTGTCAACAGTAGTTATAGCCTGTTAGACAACACTAGGAAATTCATCCCTGGTCTGAGTACTGATATTATGTTGAGCCCGAGTGAGAGATCAAGCCTACTGGCGAAGATGGAATCGAACGAAATCGATATCTTTGGACAATTGGCTGAGAGTATGAGCCGAGCTCTGACCTATGGGCGAGACATCTCCAGTTGTAAATCGGTTAGATCTCAACTATTGGAGCTATCTGGTATCGATGCAGAGGAGATATTCTTCACTACGGCCGCTGCTCTGCTTGGTGTATTATGCTTTTTCAAGATAATGCTCTTTGTCGCAGTCAAGTACAAAATTGGTAGTCAAGTATGATTGCTTCCCTGAATACCAGATTTTTTTTTCAACGAAAGCCTGGATGAATAAAGATTTGCCAAATTATCATACAACCATTCCCCCCGGTACCAACCGGGACTAACAAGTTGGTATTGTTTTGATCCGCAGCGTACCAACCGGTCTGGCATTAGAATCAGCACGCGATTTCATCGCAACGACGTGCGAGATTCACCGGCCGATCCGAACTGTGCGATACTCTCCAGCCAACTTTTCCGCCAAAACCGTTGGCACTCACCTCCGAACCAGGGATTTTAATTTTTAATTTATCCTCCACTCAACCTTCCCACCTTTTAGCACGTTGTATTTTCTCTTAATCTCTTTGGTACGTCTAGATTTTAACTCATCGAAATGTCCTGGGAACATCAGAAAGAAAATATACAGCCTCTGCCACAAGGGCGCAAGATTGATGACCTCATGAGAGCTCTCACTATTGTGCCGGACAATAGAAGGCGAGAGATGATCGATAATAGGAAACGACAATTTGACGAAGACTGTGAGCAAAATAAGGATGACCTGAGCAAACAGCTGGATCTATGGGTTGATTACATCGGTTGGCTAGAGCAGAACGTACCTGATGGCGGCAAAGTGACCGGTCTAACAGATGCTCTAGAACAATGCATCGAGACTTATTACGGTAGAAACGAATTTAAACAAGATGAAAGACTGTTCGATATGTTTATGAAGTTTAAACGCTTTTGTGATGAACCAGCTGAGATATTCACATTCATGTACACTAATTCCATTGCCACCCTTCTCGCACGATTTTACCTAAACTGGTCTTGGCAGTACGAGATTATGAAGAATATGAAGAGAGCTCAAGATTTGATCAGATTAGGATTGAAAAATCTAGCAACTCCCCGCGACGTCTTAGAGGAGGCTCTGTGTCAAATCCAGTTTCGACTAGATCGCATGATAAGATCTGGAGAGCTAGACGACGTTCCAGATGCCTCTTCCGCGGGCTCTCGAAATAGGGAACTGCAGGCGGAGTTGGCAAATGGTGGAATCAGGGCTGCTTTGCAAACGCTAAAATTTCGGGTGACCAAGAAGGAAGGACTGAAAGTGCCGATCAATAGAACTGGTATAGCAGTAGATAGTGTTAACGTAGGCGGTCTCAAGAGTCAGACAAAGGTGGTCAATGGAGTGCGTGTCGCAAAGAAAGTAGTTCCAGTGGCAAACAAGCATCGTCCAAAGAGTAATAGGCCAGTTGAAATTTTCAACACGGTCAAAGAGTGTGATGAGACACCTAGTGCTGACGAAAACAATGACGAGAACGTAACCGACGAGAATGCCTATGGGCCAATGGGAATGATCAAGAAAATGACGACTGCACAACCCGTCAGATTAGTTGGCCGTAGGGGAGCAGAAAACATCGCCCCAAGCAGGGGAGTACTTGCCACCAAACACAAACCACCAGTCTTATTGGATTAATTGAAAAACTCACAAATTCATAATAAATTCTCCTCCTCAAACATCCAATCTCTTCATCGATGTCTCGTGAGATTTTCTGCGCTAGCTTCCGGTCGCGCCATGGTAACCATTGATCGAGAAAGCTTTCCGGTTTGTGATTGTTGTTTTGGAATGAGCGTCTTTCAACATCTAGTTGAGATTTTATATTATTAGCTGTCTCTTTTCCACAATCAATTATGGACGACAATTCTCTCGATAGGTTATTTTCGGGCAATCTAGATAGACTGCCTCCTTTGCCGAAGCGCGTCGTTCGTTTGTTTATTAGCTCGACATTCACCGACATGACACTGGAAAGAAACACTCTCATGGAGCGAGCTTATCCAAGAATGAAGAAGCTGTGCCGCGAACGTTACAGTTTAGACTTCCAAGTGGTGGACATGCGCTGGGGTGTCCGTGACGAGGCGACCGATGACCATCAGACGGTGGAGCTTTGCAGTCGTGAAATAAGAAACTGCCAGCGCGTCTCTTTGGGGCCAAATTTTGTCGCCCTCATTGGGGACAAGTATGGCTACAGACCGTTGCCTCGGCGGATCGATTCGAACGAGTATCGTTCATTGAGAAGAAGCCTCATTGAGTCGGACGTGAACACGGACTTTTTGGACACTTGGTATCGAGAGGATTTAAACGCCGTGCCTGCCGAGTACGTTCTTCAGCCCATTTCGTCGATCTTGAAAAATTTCACCAATAAGAATGAGCCCGAATTGCAAAAATTGGACCAGCACATCTGGCAAGCCATTCAGACAAGATTGCACCAACTGCTGGACATTGGCTCCATGCGTTTGGTTAGTCAGGGCCGAATGAGCCAGCAGGAGCAGTTGATGAAATACTCAATCTCTGTGACCGAGCGCGAAATCATCGAAGGCTGTCTGGACGTGAACGAGGCTAGACGCCACTGTCTAGTCTACGTACGATCCATAGTCGACATTAGGGAGCAGTTGTCTCGGTGTCTCGAAGACTTGGCCAAGTCGACGTCACCCGAGGGCACCCTCAATCCGGTCAGGTCGCGGAGTCAGCTGGACGTGCTGTCTGCGCCGCCGAGCGGCCCAGTGGCTGGTGGGCTCCAAGCTGGCAAGGGACCGTCGGGTGCCACCCTGACCAGAGGGAGTCAAAGTTCTGGGAAGAGCAAGAGAGCGTCGTTGAAAATTGGCGACGACTCCATCAGTTTGACCACGAGCGGCGCCCAAACGGCGGCCGAGAGGAAGGTGGAACGGACGCGCCGTTTGATTGCCAAGTTCATAGATTTGAAGAGTGGCGAGAAGGAGGATGGAACCAACGAGTGGTCTCTGGACGAGGAGGCTCAGGAGGCGTTACATTCCTTGCGGGACGAGAAGATGGAGGCCCGATTGAGTAGCAGAGGTAAGGGCAGAAACCTGAGCAAGTATGAAATAAGCTGGCACGAGAGCGAGGGCGTCAGTTCCAAGGTTGACGAGCACAAGAAGTATTTGAACGACTTGAGTGAGCATTTCTATGCACAACTATCCACAATGATCAGAAGGGCGGTGAGAGAGGAGCAAAAGCTACGAGGAACCAGAAGCACGGCCGGCCTCATTGGGGAGCTACTGCAGCACTCTCACTATGCTCGCCAGGTGGGCTCCAGTGTTCGTGGGCGCACCAGAGAATTGGAACAGATCAAACAGTACATTTTGCAATCGGGCACCAGTTCCCAGGGCCAGCATTTGGGCTCCGTCAGAGACTCGTCCTTTGTGGCGCCCATGTTTGTCTACGGCGTCAGTGGTTCGGGAAAGACGTCGGTGCTGGCAAGAACGGCCACACAGGCACGCGAGTGGATCAAGCTCGCCCGCCATCGTCGCTCCTCCTCCATCCAATTGAACCAACCTGTTGGTGGTGCCCATCGAGCGAGTGGCGCCGACATCAACGAGCTCAAATGGGACCGCGAGCCTTGCGTGATAATGCGCTTCTGCTGCACCACGCCAGAAAGCAGCTCAATGGTTGGGGTGCTGACGAGCATCTGTCGCCAGTTGCAGTTCAACTTTTATCAATTTGGACCCCTGAATGGAATGTGCACCTCCGAGGAGTTCAACCGAGTCAAACCGGGAGGAGAGGCGAGCAGAACCATGATGCCCCCTTCTTTTGGGCCAGAGACTGTCATCGACAGTCGACAGGCCGGCCGGCAGGCGAAGAAGAGCAGCCTGGCCGCCTCTCAGTTGCCCTTTTCGGTGGTTCCCGGCGACTTGGTTCGCTTGGTGTTCACCTTTCGCCAAATGCTCGACAATTGTCGCCACCCTTTGCACAGAAAACGCCTGTTCGTGATAATCCTCGACTCGATCGAGCGTCTATCTTCGCCGGCCGAAAGCGACACCCAAACCAAGTACTCTTGGCTCACCAGCTTGACCAGATTGCCGCCCAACGTGCGCCTGATAGTGTCTTGCAGCAGCACAGATGGCGGCAGTTTGGGCTCCGAACTAGCTGGACCCAATCTGGAAGACTTTCGCTACCTCAAGAGACACTTCTTGCGGATTTACCACTCGAGTTGGAGGAGCAAAAATCGATCTGACGATTCGGACGAGGATTCCGCCGAAAGAGACGACAAAAATGGCTATCTCTCTGGAAGCCGCTCGTCGCTTTCCTCTACCACCTCCTCCTCATCCTCGTCGAGCGAAGACCCCCCTCTCAATCCTCTGGACGCCATCAGGCCTGAACTGAGGAGCCCCTCTTTTAGGCGCACCTCTACACGAGCAAGTGGGGTGCTGAAGTATGGCATTTTGAAGAAGATCGTCTTCCCAGCGGTGCGACTGATCCGGGGCTCCCGATCGGGCGCTGCTTTGGCGAAGGACCTAGACTCAGCCGGGATTTCCCCCTCGCGCTCTGTGGGCTTCTCGCCATTTGTCGACAACTGGCCCAACAAGTCGTTGTTGTTTTTGCAAAGTAGACGCTCGAATGTGGCCGTCGACGAGTTCGAGCAAAGTTCGGATGCAAACGAGGAGTTTGCCACTAGTAGTCCGCTAGATGCTAAGTCTGCCTCCAGCGAAGCGGCTAGACTGGCTCCAGGAATGCTGCATATCAAACCATTGGGCAAGGAGATCGCCCGCCAAATGCTCGCCAAGTGGCTCCTCGAACTGGGTCGCAACCTAACCCAACAACAGTGGGCGATTGTAGAGCGATCCTTCTCGCATTGTTCGAGGCCCATTTTTATCAAGCTCACCCTTGGCGAAGTACTGCACTGGAAGTCCTACAGTGCCCAGGGCGACACGCGGGGCCTCACTTTTGGCTCGGCCAAGCTGAGCGAGCTAATGCGAGATTGTGGCCCGCAACACATCGACCGTTTGCACAGCAGTTTGGGAAACGATCTACGGGCCTACATTGAGCAAGACACCAAGCTGGAGTGTCTGTTGCCCAATGGTACATTCACCACCAACGAGGAGCGCGAGGAGGATCACCGATGGTTGTCCTTGGCAATGGAGCAGCAGTGGTTGAATTACTTGGAATACATTCAGAGAAGGGGCGAATCGGATACAGGCGAGACTAAAGACCGTTGGAGTGGACAATTGGCGTCCGATTTGGTGATCAGCATCAATGTTGCGCCCGAGGGAGCCTCTGCAGCAGCAGGAAAAGGCAACCAGCCGGCTCACAGAACTCAAACTCTATCGTCTAGCTCCGCTGGCCAAGCCGCCGGTTCGAGCTCCTTGTCGCTCTGTCACCTGTCCGACACGATCGAGGACGCCATCTGTCAGCTCTTTGCTCGCATAGAGTTGCAACATGGTTACCTGTTGACCAAGCACAGTTTGAGCTACTTGAATGCTGCTCGGAGTGGAATTTGCGAGAACGAATTGGAGGACGTTTTGTCTCTGGACGATGTGGTATTGGACGATGTGTTCCAGTACCATTTGCCTCCAGTTCGCAGGATTCCCCCACTACTATGGACTAGGATCCGCAGCGATCTCAACGATTATCTAAGCGAGCGCGAGTCCGACGGAATAGTCATAGGCTGGCACTACAGACAGTTCCAGCTGGTCACAGAGCAGCGTTACCTCAACGATAGCAAGCAATCTGTCTACATCCACTCTCTGTTGGCGGATTACTTTCTGGGCAAATGGGCCGACAGAGCAAAATCGTTCAAGTGCACCACACAACAGATCCACTTGGCCGCCGAGCAGTTGGATTCAGTCATGCAACAGTCGCTTAGGGACAGTCAACAGGGCAACTTAGGCCGGTCCAGTGGGGGCGGGGGCAGCTTCCAGCAGAGCAACAGACTGGGCAGTGGATCAGGCAAGCGGCCCGGGGCCTCGTTCAGTGTGAGGAACCGGCTGAGGAGCAGCGACCAGCACGACCAGAGGATGCAGTGGTTGCAGGCGAGGGCTGACAGACGGGTGCCCCAGCAGCCGCTCTACTACTCAAGTGGTGCCGGACTTCCGGCGGGCTCGTCCGGTCTGGATGCATCTGGAAGGGACTCGAGAGGCGCTGCATCTAAGCAAGGGACTGGTGCAGGCGGGGACCAGGCTGAGGAGCAGCAGATTGGGGCCTCCTCTGCAGATGCGGCCAGGCGGCGTAGATACAATATGCGCAAACTTGTCGAGCTGCCCTATCATCTGATGCGGTCGGCCCGCTTCGCCGAGTTGGCCACCGAAGTGTTCTTCAAGTTCCGTTGGTTGTCGGCGGCTGTAAATTCCATTGGACTGCAAGCCTTGTTCCAGGACATTGCCGAGGCTCTGGAGTGTTTGTCTGCCGAGATAAAGGTGAGAAAGCAGCAAGAGAAAGAGCTCCAGCAGCAGCTGAAGTCTGTGAGCGACGAGACCACCTTCGAAGGTGAGCGCCGCCTCCAGATGGCCAACACCTACCAGCAGGCGGAAATCTTGGCCCAGGGAGAAGATCAACCGCCACCATTGAGTCTGGAGGCGCTTCTGGCTCTGATGAGGCAGCTGAACATTCTGGGCGACACTCTGAGACTGTCGGCCAGCATCATCAATACGGACCAACAAATGCTCGCCCCGCAGCTTCTGGCTCGTTTGCTGTCGGTTGTGGGCCAATTCGACAAGACTCCAACTGAGCAGGGCCCTTTCAACGGACTCGAACCATATGGCAAAGTGGGCGGGTCGGCGAGCGACGGGCCCAAGCAAAGTCATTCTAGTAGTACGAACTGGCTCAGACAACTGCTGCAACAATGCGACCAATTTGGGTGCCTGGACTGTGCCCTCCTGCCTGTGGCCCAGTGTCTCCAATCAGCCGATGGGCTCCAGTTGGGCTCGATGGAGAGTCAGACTGGCCCCTTTGGGGTGACTGCAATGGTGCTCACCAATGACCACAGGCACCTGCTGACTGGTTCAAAGAAGATTTTCATGTGGGATATTTCGACGGGCGAGATTGTCAGGGACTTTGAGCCCACCGAAGTGTGCTCTTGCATCAGGGATCTAAGGATAAGCAACAACAATGAAGTGGCGCTATCCTTTTCCAGAGAAAACAACCTCCTGGCGCTCAGTGTCCAGACGCAGCAGGTGTCCATTTACAAGTGTTCTGATTTGAACGAATCGGCAATCATTGGATTGAAGCTGATTGAGACGAAAGATTCAAGAGCGTTCTTCATATGGACACCAAACTCGTGGAGAGTCTTCCGACTGAACGAGGAGGAGGATAATAGTGGCAACATGGGCGGTGGGGCTGCCATTATGGGTGACCAGCAACAACCACTAAGCCAATGGATCAAAATTGAGCAAGAGTACAATTTTAATCTCGACGATGCGCTAGATTTGTCCCAGTTGATATCCGTTGATATCGAAAGGAGCTGTCTGGGTTGCATCGATTTGACATTCCTCACTCTTGTCAGGGACAGTCAGATGAAGATAATCACACTGGAGATCGACAACCGAGACGGTAGCACTGTCTGTATGTGGTCGGAGACACATAGTATGTCGGCGAGATTGCTTTGTCTGAGTGAAAACCTCAGGCAATTTGTCTACGCGGACTGCTCTGATAATATATATTTGCGCCGGAGACGCGCCAAAAGCTGGTCATCGGCCAAGCTGTTGCGCCCAGCCAATCAGCCGACTGACAGTTTTGTGGTGGAAAACCTGCAAGCTCTCGAGATCGAATCAGAAAGTGGACCCACGACTTTGGACAGACAGAGGTTAGACGGCTCAACTGATAATGACCACCGGCTGGCCGACTTTGAGAGAAAGATTGACGCCATCGAAGGAGACGAGGACCTAGAGGGCAGCTACGGTTTCTTCGGGAGCGATGGGGCGCAAACGGCGACCACAGAGGCTTCACCGGGTAGCATGATTGGCAAATCCAATGGATTGAGATTTGTCAAGTTATATTATCCAGCCGAGATTGTGGTGATCCAACTGGATCAGAGTGAGCGGAACAAAATGAGCGAGCGAAAAGGTAAACTTTCCTACCCAGAGTTTCGCAACACTTTGCCCCGAGGACTGCAAAATGTTTCCATAGACAGCAATAAGTGCCAAACAATGAGCCTTATACTCAAGGCCAAACAGACTGCTGGCCATTACTTGATTGTTTCGGCCACTCGTCGGTTACTGATTTACTTGCTCGAACGAGAGCAATTGATTGAGAATATCGACGCTCATGAGGCGAGGATCACGAGAATCATTCCGATATTCTACAACAACAAAATAGGTGAGTCCAGAGCAAATAGAAGAAGATCTTCCCTTGCGATTGGCACTGTTGAACCACGTCAAGCTGGACGAGCCTCAGACTCGGTGAGTTTAGCCAGCGCCTCAATGGATAAAACGGTGAAAATATGGAACCTAATCAATGCTGGCAAGAAAAGGAAGCCAGTGGTGAAGCTTAACAATCCAATTGAATCCATTCATTTGTGTCCAAGCAAATCGATTGCGGCTTGCATCACGAAAGGTGGCACGGAGCTTGGAGTTTGGGACTGGCAGTATTTGGAGTTGGTGGCTCGCTGGTCGGCGGACCAGCTGAAACTGGAACAAAAACACAAAGCACTTGACCCAGATGGTATTGAGAACACTGACAGTTTGCTGAACGGTTCGAAATTTTCAATAACCTGTTGCAAGTTCAGCAAAAATGGCCGCCACTTCCTCATGACCACCACGAAGCACTGGAGACTGTTTACTATCAATTATCTCGGTCGCGAGCGAACATCAAGATCTACCAATTTGGGACCACCCCAAGTCGAGTTCGCGTTGAATGCCGAGCAAAGATTAGGGCTTAATTTTCTGCTGCTGAACATCAAGTTTGTCTTGCAAGATTCTCGATGTCTACTCATTGGTAGGCACCAGAAGATAGGTACTAGTGAGGGGCCCGACAGTGAGCAGGATGGGGACATTTCCAACAGCTCTTCACCCCAAACAGATAGCGCCCAAACTACGACAACTGTTAAAGACTCTACCATGGATACTAGCAGACTCGTGGAAATTGTGTGCTTCACCATTCCAGATGGACACCTCGTCTATAGTCTAAAATTTTACACACCAGTTTATGGGTCGCGAGGTGCAGATGGCGAGGAATCTCTGGCCCATAAAGAGAGAGCAAGCAGCGAGGCCATCGAGTCCGGACTCGGATTGAAGAGGAACAGGAGAGCCAAGTTAACAGGTAGAGACAGTTGGAAAATTTTCGGCAAAACGAAGGTGGTCGAACCGGCGGTAACTCGGGATGAGCAGTTCATTGTTGCCCTCGAGACGAATGGGCCGAGTGAGCAGACTGCACTCTCCATATTCTCTCTTCGTGATGGAAACAAAGTCAGAGCAATCGACCTTAGCAAGTTGACCTTTTTGGGGGCCTCTATCGAGCAGCGAAGAGTCAGCTCATTGGGAGAGATGTCGAGAGCTAAGCAACCGACTGAGCAAGGCGAAAAAAGAATACTTGTCGACATCGATCAGATATCTAAATTGACAGCTGTAACGCTAAGAAATCGATCCACATTGGTCGCATTGTTTAATGAAGTGAAAAATTTGAGCTATCTTGTGGATGTTGACTGCTCGGATGCCAACCAAATCTTGAGTATTCCAAAGAATTGGAATGGTAAGCTCTCCAGAGACGGTCGCTACGCTCTGAGCTCGAAGACGGGCGACTTCGCGCTCGCCTCTGGGATCCAAACGCAGCCTGGAAATCTGGCTGCAAAAGAGAGTCAAACCACATCCGCGGGAATACATCTTCTCGAGACGAAACTTTTCAGACCGATCAAGCTACTGGTAAACAAAGAGAGGCTATATCAGATATCCCAGGGAGAACTTTATACTGTTGTCAGTGGTTTTGTCCGTCCTCAAGATGCCTACGCTTATATGTTTGCCGGGCGGTCATCTCGATTGTTCCTCGTCCGATTGCGAGACAGCCATCTAGTTGCAAATTATAAGTCCCCAGTTGGAATCACAGCGGTGAAGTGCAGTAAAGACGGTTCCAATGTTCTCCTACTGGGCCATCAAGATGGTAGCCTAGCAGCTCTAGTGGTTGTTGATCCGCAGCAGACTGAGTCACAAGTTAGCGTGGGGCATCTTCCTTCCCGCTCCTAAACAGATTGTGGAACTTAGACTATGCAAAGATGGCGCTCGAGTTGACTCGTTTCGAGCTTTGTTCTCCAAGCAGCCGAATCAGTCGAGAATAAATATTAGAGCTTTCCCAGTCTCAATTATGGATCACAATGAAACTAGTAATGGTGGCCAGGTAACGACGAGATTGGTGAATGATAGAATCAGAAGGTGGTCATGTGGTGACGATTTCGAGCACGCAAATACTGAGCTTCTTTCGGAACTCTCACAAATATCAACATCTTCCCATTGTATCTCTGTGAGGATTGTGGAAGTTTTGGGAAATGTGTAGAGGAGCAGCAGCCCAGTCTTGATGGGGATACTAGAAGAAGACGCAGAATTGAGATTGAGATCATACTGAGTCTTCCTTTCCTCGAGTGAGGAAACGAAGGAGCTATTAGGCACTTTCCTCAGTGGATATAATCTAGGACTCGCGGAGTTACAAGTCCAACAATGGAGTAGGTGGGCTTGATGAAGCAGTGTTAGTATCAACAGGTACATCAAGCTCGTTAAAGAGCGTCGGGATTCATTCAACGGGACACGCCCACCTCGCTCGACTCGGGCTGTCCCGCCCACTGCGATGCGGTAGATTAGCAAGTTCTCAGCGCTTGGGACCTGCGCCTCAGGCTGCTCCCTCGCAGAAGCTTATAGCTTCTAACTGACCATTAGCCAGAGAACGGAGCTTGTCCTTCGTTCATTTCGTTCGCACGAGCGGATTTTCAACAGTTTGATTCCTCCAACTGTTTGCCCTCATCTGACGCATCCACCTTTGCTTCATTTCTTACACTGAGTTGCTGTCCATGAGCATGAATCTTGTTGGCCGAAAACAAGATGAGATGGGCCACAAAACTCACCAAAGGAGCGGCCCAAAACTTCTGCATTGTCATCGTCGCGCATTGTCAACTGTAAACTTGTTAACTTCTATAGCAAACATTGAACCAGCTTGCATACCTTCAGTAGGATCAGCATGTCATCGGACCACACACTCCTCGATATTATCAAGTCCATAGAATTTTATTTCAACTAATAATATCGGTTGAAAATTGGAACACTTTTAGGAAAACAAGATATTTAACTCGAAATTTTTCTCATCAGAATGTATGGTTATAGACAGTCGACAAAAAATGGTCTGATGACAAACTTGAACAGTATTTCTTCTAGTCTTTCATCCATCGACACGGTGGGCCATCAGACGAAAGTTCATGCTCAAAGTAACCAAGCCAGCGTCGAGAATCTCGTTGGCCAGCGCTCAACTTATATCGACACAACGGGACTTTTGTGGAACAAACGGCTAGCTCCCCAAGAGAATCCGTATGCCGTCGGTGGAAGTGTGCTAGATGGCACTAACAGGACTGGAAACTCTGATATCTACTATTCGAGAAAGAGAAAATCTTGCTGCGATTGTTTCCCAAGCTCCGTGGCGGCCTCAAATTTAGTCCTGGTACCACTTTTACTCCTCACACTCGTTAGACAGGTATTCGATTTTTTAGGACAAATATGGCTGCAGATTATTATTAACTTCATTACGTTGAATGTCATAATTGTTGCTCTCTTCGGTATTAAGCAAGGTAGGATCTCATACTTATTGGCATTCGTATTTGTTTGCATGTTCAATATCTTTTGGAACATAGTTGTGATCAGTATACATTTCAAAACCAATGACCTAAGGGAAGACTTACTTTCTTTGTTCACAGGGGCTACTAGCTGGTGGCACTTGAACGGACCGGGATGTCTGCCATACACCATCACGACCATTCAACCTTCAATCAACAACATAATCAAGTCAAACATGATGTCGGGTTGTCGAATAGACTATCATCTCATTGAGGCCACTCAGGCAGCCGTACACTGTGCCCTCTCATTCATAGCATTAATCACATCCTGTTGCACCATGGCAACTATTCGACGAAATCCGAAGTATTTCAAAAAGAAGAATCAAGCATCAGATAGGGTCTACAGAATGAACGATCTCGCCACAGGAAGAATTAATCATGATCCCCTTCCGGATCAACACACCCAGCGTAATATGTCTTCAAACACCAACTCCCTAAGCCGTGCTGTCAATAAAGCCAGTGTGCGGAGTTCGCAACACTCGATAGGATCAACCAGATCTGCACGAAGACGAAGACCTTCTAACTCAGATAACAATGGAGCTGTTCTACCCACACCAAGGGGCTCTAGAAGCTCAATGAATCGGTCAAAGTATGGCTCATTATCGTCCCGCCGAAGCAACAGGTTCAAAGACAGAACGGCTGATGAATCGAGCCTAACTTATGGTTCAACCGCGGCCAAACGCGTCTCGGGAGCTAACCAGCGAACGAGATTATCCTCCGTGTCCAGCACCGAATATCTCCCTTCCTACCAGCCGCCTCACACATCAAGTGCCAACCTATTGAGTTCGTACGGGGAGCTATCATCCGTTGAGAGCTATAATAACACCAACAACGAAAAAAATTCTGCAAGCATCAGGAGAACAAGACAGTCCAATTACGCAAAAACTGAACTCAAAGGAAACACGAATCCCGTTTACCAAGGATCTAGATCTAGTGTGTGCTCGCAGAACTTGAACAACGATAATTACGATGATATATCATATATCTACGGCAATCGGAACACCCCTGCCGATGGTGTGTACGGCCAATCACAGCACAGACGGAAGCAAGGATACTCAAAACTAAGAAGTAACAATGAGGACAGACCGTCACAATCAAATGCACAGCCTGAGGAAATTCAAGTGGAGACATATCATAAGAGCAATCGTGTCATCAAAGCGAATGGTGAGACTACTTCAATCAATGGCCCGAACAAATCTTCTCAGCCTAATGGGAACACATTCCAATCATTCTCAAACCCTACCAATCAAACTAATTACATGACAAATTCCTTTACTTTCCGTTCTCAGGCAGAACAGGGCAGTGATAATCATACCCATCGGTGACGGCCCAGAACAAACTGTCAAGTTTATAGTTTATGTCGTGAACATTCATTAAATTAATTTTCGAATTCATTACAAATGATTCTCATGCTGAAGACTAGTCAAGCACCCTGACTATTGATTAGAATCTGTGACGTTTCATTTTCTTAACATAAGCGTCAACCAGTGACCTTATTTTGATCGGATTGATCTCCCCGTTCTTATTATGACATATTTTCGGCACCGCGCGCCTCAATACATCTTTATACTGCTCTTTGTCTATAGTCCTCTTTGAATAATAGGGTTTTAGTGCAACCTTGACTTCCTCGATGACCCGCTCCTGTCGGTTCAACTTCTGTAAATATTTTTCGTGATGATTTAGCTGGACTGCAGATGATGGTATGATGTCATCATCAGCAGGCCCATTATCCATAACATCGTTATTGTCAGACAACGCCTCTTCCCGTGGTGGTGAGATATTATCTTGGGGAGAGTCTTGATAACTATCATTAAGCATAGGAGTCAGCGGGGGACTATCACCCGGACTGATTGGGATCACAGGGCCTGCTGGATCATAGATATCACTTGAAGTAGAGTCGTCCTGATAAAAGGTGGATGGTGAGAGGGCAGATTGCAAGGCAGCGCCTTTAGAGTCAGGTGCAGTGGGTTGTTTTGATTCGGCTGTGGAATCATGAAGTGCTTCCGGATGCTGTTGCTCTTGTTGCTTTGGCTGCTGCTTTTGTTGCTGTAGGAGATGATGCTGATTTGCAGATACAAGCTCCCCAAGAGAAGATGGTGCGAGATGCTGACTCCTCGATTCATTCCTAACTTTAGGATCGTCGGATGATTGGGTCGACAAATCCTTATGATGTCGATAATTCGAACTGGGGCTCAGATCGAAACGCCTGGAAGATGATGCATTTTGGGGGCTATTGCTTTCCCTGCGAGATCTATAACTGTCTCGATAACGGTCTCTACGAGGACTACGACTTGTATCGCGCCTCCTCTTGCAGTTTTCGATATCACGTTTTGGGCTCGGAGTTCTGCTATGGCGAGGTCTGTGATTGGAAGAACTTCGGCTAGATTTTCTATATTTGGTATTACTTGATTTGTTCTCGCGACGGGAGCTTCTATCCCGGGCTCTCCTATGAGATCGCATGTCACTTTTGTTAAATGTGTTGTGGTCTAATCCAAATTCAAATCAATAAGAAACTATTTATTAAGCAGATTAAATAAAATCATTCTGACTATCCTATGATATCCAATATCAATATCTGATCATTTAATGATGATTATGATGCTCACTACCGCTTGTGATAGTCTTGCTTGCATTAACTTTATTTGCCGGACCATACAACTTCTCAGCCCTTTTCAAGAAAGCACTAACGTTTAGACGTACCATCTCATCGAATATGGGTGACGCTAAGCGAGCAATTAACAATGTTTTAAATTCGAACGATACATGAAAATCTAACGAACAAACCTCACCTGGCGAATAGACACTGGGTGGCAGGTTGAATTTCCATCGAGTTTCCAAATGTTTGAAAAGAACCCCCTCAATACATGAAGCAGTAATAATTTTTGGTCTCTCTAATTTAACATTCGAAGTGTAAGCCTCTAATAAAGGCGGTATTCCTATCTCTAGATTAGCTTTAATATAATTATCACTCTTGTGTACGACTTCTGATTTCCTACAGGCTGGTACAAACTGGTGGTACTTGTCCACAGCCGCTACAACATCGAATAGTTGCTCCCTGGTGTAACCGATGAGTCGTTTCTCTGAATAGGTCCGTATAGAGTTAACAAAAGCCATATCTCGAAAGAGAGCCCCCTGAAGTCGTTGTGGTTGTTTTCGTGTTGGTAGCGGCAGCCTCAGCAGCGGTGTTGTGTTCGTAGCGTAGACGAAGGCTGGGAGCAGTGGTCCAAGTGCGTGACAGAGTGTTATTCGAATGTGGCCAGTGCAGGACATTGCCGTGGTAATTCCGATTGTGGCCCTGGCCAAGCCTATGAAAAGAACTCAATCGCGCGGACCACTTTGAAGAACACAAGTACGAGATCATTGTGTTCGCAGCCCTCGCACTGCTGCAATCCCGACCCCTGACCAGGAATCCCGAAATCCTTGAGGATTCTTTCAAGGATTCACACTGGAAGTTGCGCATGCGTCATGGGAAAGAAAAATTCGAATTTACCGCCTTAAATCTGTACCCCTCAGACTCAAGCCCATCGATCTGGCACGGCAAGGCTTTGGGACAAAGAGCTTGCAACGTTGCACGAGCTGTTCTCTCGACTCAGAGCTGTTAAGAGAGCAAGCAGGCGGCTCGGCGCGAAACTACAATTGGTCAGACAGTATATTTTTGTGCTGCTTGAAGCCAGTCGTGTCGCCGTCGCGAGTCAGCTCATTCTCGACATGCCGGCAAACTAGGTTCAGCAGATTCGAGGAGCTGCCGGCCGCAGGCTTTTGCCCCCTTTAGTCTGTGAGCTTTGAGCGCGCTCAGAATCGCTGGGTCACAGAGGCTGGGTTGCATGGGGCTAAGGTAGGCCAGAGGCCAGTCGTTGTTGCCAACGTGCCGCCAACGCTGGCAAATCTAGTGGAGCGTTCGCTGAATTCATCCGACGGCGGCGGCGCGGTTTACTACCACTGCTCCGTGCCTACCAAAGGCCACTCGCGCACATTCGTCTTCAATCTACGCCGAACAAGATCCATTCGTTCGTGGGCCAAAATCGCGTCCGCGTAATAACCAAGCATTCTGCCGTTGGTCCCAATTGAAGATACATCGCCCGCTTTTCTCAAGTTAGTTAGGGTTACAGTATAAGTCAAATAAGGTTGTCCGGATTATAGTCACCTTGTAGTGGGAGTAGTTCTGACAGACCCAAAATAATCTCAGTATATTTAGACTAGTTGAAACGAATCTTCCGAAGGAATTATTCTAATCAAGTTTCCAAGCAACGTAATCGACATTACCAGGGGGTACAATCATATCCTCATAATATTATCAAATCAAACAAACAATCAACTAACATCTATATTTATTATCAGCCACAATGTCAGAACAAGAGCAGCAACAAACCCCACAAGTTGAAGAAGCTAAGGATGTCACGAGTGTCCAGCAAGAGGTTACAACCTCGGACGATAAAGTAGCTAAGGAGAGTGCTCCCGAAGTATCTAATAAGGAAGACTCTGAGCAGGACGCAAAGAAGGATGAGCCAGAGGCTGAAAAAGCTCAAGCCACAGAGTCCACCGAGAACAATGAAGATGGTTCCGATGCCAAGAAAACTGAAGAATCAGTCGAGGACACCAAAGCTTTAGATGAAGAGAAGGTGGAGAAGCCAGAGGAGAATGGTAAGGTTGCCGAAGATAAACCCGCCGATGAGACGAAGGCCGCCGTCGACTCAGGTGTAACTGAACAAAAATCAGAGGAAGTTGCCGGTGATGAAGTCAATGGCGTACACAAGAGGAAAGCCGAAAACGGTGCTGAGACAGTGGCCGAGGATGAGAAATCACCAAAGAAAGCTAAGGTTGTTGATGAAGCCGACCAAACCAAAGTGGAGGAGACAGCTGCTTAATCATAGGAAATCTCATTAATTCAGAGACGATCGTTAATCTCAAAACATCGTATGTTTCACACTTAGTATACGAAGTGGTTCTTGAATCTCTCGTACGAGGATGGTCTGGTGAATCAACTGACACTTCTCATCAAGATAAATCATTCTCTCACAATGACATATTCATTCAAACGAAGAAATCCACAGGAAAACACAAATATCTCATTCGCTCCTATCCACCTAGGACAATCGAAAATCGATGAGACAAAGTAATGGAGAATTATACTATCCCAACTCACATATTAATAAAATCTTCAAATATATTTCGACGATCTAAATCTTTTTCCTGCACGACGTCCCCGTCCTGCACACTATCTTTTATCCGCAGCCTACTACAGGTCCCGACTGCGGCAGAGCTTTGCCTCAGCATAGTACAGTTCCCTAGGTCCCAATTTCCTATCAGCCCTTCTAGTTATCTCGTCAGTAGGCACTGGTTTGCTGGTGATTTGCGGCTCCACTTCCTCCAGTCAGCGTAGACATGGTGTATCGTGGAACATAGAGGCCTCGACTTAACTTTTGAGGAGTTGTCGTCTCGTTGTTGCTCAATGCCGCGTGCTGTGCGTACAAACCTGAACCTCCTCGGCCGAATGCTGGCGACAAGAAATTATAACTTCTCATCTCTTGCTCGATATATTCGCTTTTGGCTCCTGTTAATCTAAGCGAACAAATGAGGACGCTCAGGTTTCTAGCAAATGTTATTAGCCGTAGCATATCGTATGATCAAAAGGTTCCACTCACAGTTATCAACACGAGCAAGACGCTAATCAACACTCAAAATCAATTCAATCAAAATCTTGTCGTTAGGTCCATCATGAATTCTTCGTCACCGATTTACACATCAAAATATCTTATCGAAAAGCTAACCAAGGACCTCTCTGCTGACCACGTCGAGATTGAGGATCTCTCGAATTGTGGGTGCGGCATGAAGTTCGATGCTGTGATCGTATCGCCGCAGTTTGAAAAGAAACCTATCCTTCAAAGGCAGCGATTAGTCAATCAAACTCTATCTGAGGAAATGAAACATATTCACGCCTTCACAATGAGAACCTTCACTCCTGAGGAGTGGAAGTCGCGCTCAGCTAGCGGCACGAAATGATAGGTTCAGGACTCCCGGAGTAGATTTACCGGGGTCCTACCACCACCAGGACTCATTGAGGGAGGATACGAAGGAGAGTGAATGTTCACGACTTATTCTGTCGCTCTCATTCCGAATGGTGTCTAGACACCCATAGAATTTATTCAATAAAGTCTAACCATACCACAAGTTTAGTGTAAACCAAAGGTCTCGTTTCCTACAATTCTAATTCAGGCGGTAGCCTCCTTCAGATACGCGATCAAATCAGCTCGATCTTGGGGCTTCTTGAGCCCGGCGAAGATCATCTTCGTTCCAGGGATGTACTTCTTCGGGTTTTCAAGGTATTCGAATAAGGTGTCCTCGCCCCAGATAATACCTTTATCGATGTTAGCTTTGGTGTAGTCGAAACCCTCCACAGAGCCAGTTTTACGTCCGAATAGGCCATGGAGATTTGGCCCTTGCTTGTTTCCACCGCCCTTGTTCACCACGTGACATTGGGAACAGGACCTAACGAAGATTTTCTTGCCTTTCTCGCTGTTTCCTGCTGGAATTTCAGGCATTATTGCTCGAGTTAGAATATCTATCCAAAATTAATAATAATAACTAAAGTAGTAACTGGATTGAGAGAATTTTAATCGTTGAGCTATAAAGTGATGCTTGATCGAATAAATATAAGTTATGAGGATTAGTAGATGATATTCGCCTGATTGTGCACTTGTAATGTGACGACCTTGTCGGATGATATAAGCGAGTGACTTCTTGTGCATGTGGTGAACATAGAGAACGAGTGCGAACGATGGATGGCTTTGAGGAGGCCGGGCCATAGAGCGGACCGCACATCCGATGAGTCACCCTCAGAACAATCCCGAACAATGCGTAGAATTCTGGGACTTCGGGAGATAGTACCGCCATGGCTAGGTGGGTGTGTGAGCCGAATCGGAGCTCGCTGACTTGAGGTGCTTTCGGTACAGCAGACGCGCGTGAGCCTTTCACCCACGAGTTTGTTGTGTTATCGCGCTTCTTTTCCTTTTCCATTAATTTGTCATATTTGACAACACAGCCCTACACCATAGTCGGGTTCCAACTATGCTGTTGCAATTGATCAAATTATTGAAATAGCTTAATAGAAACAACAATAAGGATATAATGGATCCTAAGACCACGGACCCAGTTATTATCGACCTGATCAAATGGCTCAAAGAAAACCTCCCTGATGAAGTAGATGAAGAGGCCATATTCAGAAAAGTTCGTCGCGTTCAGAAAGTATTTGATACCCTTATTAGTTTAACTTTTGAAGAATTTTATAATCATGCCTTGAATCAGCATCGTGCGAGACAACCAGAGGATCAAGCTGAGGCCATAAGAAAAGATGATGATAACCAGCGACGAGTATCACCGGAGCCAAATGTAGACGGTGATGAGGATGAGGAGATAGACAGCCAGAGTATTGATAACAATGAAAGGACATCGAATTGTTCCACATCCTCACCCAAGCATCAACCTCAGGAAGCGACAAAAAAAGTCTCAACGCTAGAGGACATGGTCAGCTCCAGGTTAGATGAAATTAAAGAATATCTAATTCTGAATGAAGAGAAGCAATTAAAGACTAAGAGACTTGCAGCCTCCACAGCGAAACTGGATCTCAAAAAGGAACAATATAACTTGATCACATCAATCCGACTAGATGATTGCAGAGACCTTATATCTAGATATAATCGGTTATTGTCAAAGAAATAAAAAACATCATAAAAGGATCGCCTTGATATACATTACATTCTTAATTTCTAATTTATTTCCTTTACAGCTCACCACAAATCTGGAGTCAAATATGAGTAGGTCTTCTGTATAGCCAGATAAGTTGCTTGGGCAAAGTTACCTAGCGTCGCCGTAGATCCGCTCGCCTGTGTATAACAGTCCTCTATACCAGCCATGGTGAGAAGTTTTTTGGGAACCGGCGCTGAGACTATGCCAGTACCACGAGGGGCCGGAATAAGTCTAACCCGGACCGAGCCACACTTTCCGTTGACCTGCGAAGATAAGAGGATAAGAATAGTTAGCAAATGATGAAATAGCGCTAAAAAGATAGGATCTTTCATAAGAAGGGTCTGTATTGGACATGGTCTGCCCCCCAGTCATCATGGTAAAAACCACCTTACTGGACGGTCATGGAATATGTCCTATCGAACTCTCAACTCTAGTGAGGAGCGAACGTTTCTTTTCGACGGATGAGCAGCAGCTCAGCGCAACAGGATCGACGCTATCACCACATATATTAGCTCAAGATGTGGCAACCATCAAGGTCTCAAGAGACCGATAGTACGCCACACACTCCGTCGTGGGAAAAATAATGGTTTAAGATCGAAGAAAGTTCGGATTCACTTACCTTGCAAGGCACCGTGTGTGGTTTACCAATCTTGTTACCCCAGTAACCTCTTCTAACCGGGATGACTGACAACTTGGCAAGGGTAATTGCTCCTCTAATAGCAGTAGCTACTTCCTTACTACATTTGACGCCGAATCCAATGTGTCCGTTACCGTCACCGACGGCCACGAATGCCTTAAACCTTGTCCTCTGGCCGGCCCTAGTTTGCTTTTGAACTGGCATAATTTTAAGAACCTCATCTTTCAGGCTTGGGCCCAGGAAATGGTCTATTATTTCGGCCTCCTTTATGGGCAGAGACATCCTGTAGATTTCCTCGAGGGAGGTAATTTTTCCCTCCTTAACGAGACGGCCAAGCCTGGTCACCGGTTGCCAGTCTTTTCCCTCCTTGCCGTCTTTACCACCACGGCCACCACGACCACCGGGCCCACCTCCCCGTCCACCACCACGGCCTCGACCACGACCGCGGCCGCCAAATTCACCCCGGCCGCGACCACCTCTCGGTGCTCCAGCTACATCAGCCATAATTCAATATTGAATAATATGGATAATTTGAATGAATGTTACTTGGTAGGCTGATGATTAATAATAAACAACTTGAAGAAACGGACACAAATATCCTATCGGAGTGAACTCATGCTGCACCAGAGATGAAATCCAGCCATTGGGAAGCATCACAAGAGGACAACGTGAGCGACTGAGAGACACAGATCGGCAAACGCACACGACCAGCGCACTGTGGGCCGGCGGAAAAGATCCCTTGCTGCTAGCAGGGCGCTTTTGCGCATGAAAGAGGGAAATTCAAAATCAGCGAACAAATCCAGACACAAGAGTCTCCATTCCTCTCAAGGAATCCGACGATTTTGCATCGGCACGAGAGAACCCCTTGAGCATAATGTAACTAGCTGGATACCACTACATCAAATCATGATATGTAGATTGACTTTCGGCCTCAGCCTTATCTTCATACTATTCTATATTCTGAGATGGTTTCTAAGAAGAAGGAAGCAAAGAAACACTATCGGGATATTCCACCTCCATTGTTCATCAGGTGGAGGTGGCGAACGCGTATTATGGCACATGGTCAAAATCTTGTTAGACAAGTTTCCTAAATACTCGATCTATATTTACACTGACAAGAGTATCAAGCATGATTCTCTGCAGACCCTTATCCAAGCTAACAAGCTATTCCAAATTGATCTCGTTTCGGATCACGATGCATTAGAAAGACTCGAGTTTATTCCGCTCAGTCTATCCCCACTAGTCGAACCAAGCAAATATCCTTTCCTGACACTGCTGATGCAAAATCTGATGTCCATTTTGGTGGCTATACAGGCATCGTATCACTTGGTTCCACAAGTTTACATAGAGACGATTGGATTTACGCACACTTTGCCTGTATTCAAGTTTTTGGGCTCCTCTGTGATCACTTACATTCATTATCCAACCATTAGTAGTGACATGATAAAGAATGTTGAAACTAGCATTCATGCATCATTCAATAATCGTGAGATATTTGTTAGGAGCAGGTCTCTACGCCAACTGAAGTTAATCTACTACAAGTTGTTGGCCTGCTGCTATGGACTCGCCGGCCGATGTGCAGACTTAGTTTTAGTCAACTCATCTTGGACCCGGAATCATATAGTCGAGTTATGGGGGACCAAAGATGTACATGTGGTGTATCCACCCTGTGATGTCGAGAGTTTTAGAAGAACTGCATCGACAAGGAAATCCGATCATACTCCTGTCACTAGAGCGACTAGAGATCTCAAGATAATTTCAATCGGGCAATTTAGGCCGGAAAAGAATCACGAACTACAAATCGAGGCATTCGATATGTTTATGAACAGCATGGCCACTTCATCTCAGTTAACCTTGTTCGGAGGTTGCCGAGACGAGGGAGATAAGAAACGAGTCGAGTATCTGAACGACATTATCCATCGACTCGAATTGAGTTCCTGTGTTAGAATTGTTACGAATGCATCGTTTGATCAACTGCTGAGAGGTGTCTCGGAGGCTGATGTAGCGCTTCACAGCATGATGAACGAGCATTTTGGTATAGTTCTGCTCGAGTTTATGGCTGCCGGACTGATTACTGTGGCACACAATTCGGGTGGACCCAAATTAGACATAATACAAGACAACGTCGATGGATTCCTTTGTGAAGATGTTGAAGACTTTGCCGACCGGCTGTCGAGGATCAGCAAAATGAGCCCAGAAGAACGGAATGCCATGAAACAACGTGCGATGGCAAAAGCTAGCAAGTTCAATGTCCAGACATTTGAATATATGCTCTTAGACAAGGTTGCAAGATTCTTAGGTTAAGCCCGGGGCAATAAAACTGTTGTCGATCAAGTTCTCCCCAGAGATCTCTCTTGGACTAGCTCTTATGTCATCGAGTTCAGATCTTTCACGCATGAGTCTCTCGAGTTGTAGTTATTATTCAATTACAGCCCAATAGGCATCATGATTGTCGCAGTTTCGGTCCAAATCAGATTAGTGAGCAGAGTTCCTTGGAATTGATCATGTATGATCTCTAGGAAGAGAGTGATGTAAGTGAAAGGGAGCTCGAAAAGAGATTGTGTATCATTCACATGATTGGGTCCATCGGTTGTTTCAGAGCGGGGAGGGGCAGGAGCGATGTTGGTTTTTGAAGAGAAATCAGTGGGGCCTCGAAGCGTGCATTGGAGCATGACGAGTGTCTGGCAATCGAGGGCTCGCCCCGTCAGTGTCCCTGATCCAATAAATTCATGATGGTGGCGAGTGACAAATGAGGGAAAAGGTGTACTCTCGATGGGGCCACTGATTGAACTGATGTGTCTTGCGTCGGGGTGCACGTATCCTAACGAGCAGCTCATATAGGCCCGGCGCTTTAATCGTTGCTGCGCTGTCCATGCATACTGCTGGCGTGTAATTGAATGAAAGGGAGAGAATCTGGTCGTATTAGTTGTAGTATTGATCGAAGTTGTTGTTGTTGTTGTTTTCGTGTTGGTTTGCCTTGTTATTGAGTGGTGACAAGGATGAAAGAGGAGGGGAAAGAAAGAGAGAGAGAGAGAAAAAACGGCACACAAATCGGCACTAGTGGATCACAGTTAGTGGCTAAAATGGAACTCAACGAGCCAAACTCATTTGGGCGTGAAAGAAAACCACTGGGCGCGTGCAATGTGGTTCAATTTTTCTCCCCTCACTCACTTTGATCCACATCAATCCACTCTGCTCATAACTTAATAAAACCAGAGGCCCTCATTTCATTCCCACAAATGGCTTATGTCGAAGAGAGGCAACAAAAAAAGAGTCCCCCTCTCCCCTCCCACTTCTGGGCTGGCGCCATGCGAGGCGTCCCTCGCGCATGCGTTGAGCCCGCAATCACGGGGCCCACTTAATCAGTTGATCGAGTGTATTTGATTTCCGGCTTGACCCTATAAACTGGGAGCCGATGGGGCCCACTGGAGTTGGGGTTCATATCGTCCACTTGCTGTGTTCGAGGAGGACGTGCCATACCGTGCGCTACGACACCATGAGGTCAGGTGAGCCAAAAGGGCGCTGAGCCAGAAGCCAAGAGGCAAGGAGCGCGCTCGGCACTCACTCACTCGCTTGTGGACTTGCAATGGGGACATAGCTATCTGAAACAAGTGAGCAGGAGCCAAGGAACAATCATTGGGCGTATCTTCAAGTGCTTCAAGAAACCTTAGTGTGAAGTTTGAACTAAAAAAGGGAGATTATGAAAACGATGGATTGCAAACGAGTCAGCTCGCAGCAGCAAGCATACGCTCATTCAATGGATCCAGTTTTACAGTGCCACACGAGATCGGCCAGTGTCGACCAGGAGGCCAGCGCGAGAGTGTCTAGAGTAGAGAGCGCCAATAAGAGCACCAGCGAGCTAGGTTTCCTAAGCAATAGGGTTGAACTGATAAAAGATCATGCCAGCGAGTCAAGCTTTGGACAGCATCAGCATCACGAGACGCAGCAGCAAAACCCAAGCTTCATTGGCCACCACCCGCAGGCCAATCCGGGCGCCAGTAACTTATTTCTTGGCGAGAGTGCACGATTTTTGCACACAAATAATAATTATGCAACCAATATAGATCACCAGCAGGTGCAGAACAATGGGCCATTTGCCGTCTGCCACCAGCAACATTACTTTCCGCCACCAGCCAATCAACACTTTACACACTCGTCGCTGCAAACTCAGGCCTATCACGGCCAAACGACCCCCTTCGCTGGCCCCCCAAACCAAGCCCAGTTCTCCGATTACCAAGAGGGGCCTCAGTACCAGCCGGTGGTCCATAGTCGAGAGGCGGCCCATGGCTATCAGCACTCGAGGAGCAGCTTCGACTATCAGCACACAGACTACTTGGGCGGCCCAAACTATTGCCCAAACAACGGTCCAGCCTTCGAGCAAGCCTACTCGGCGCACCCTCACCATGCAGCCTATCAGGCAGCCACAGCCTACGAGTACGGCGACAACTGTGCCCCCTCGGGCCAGTACCAATCCAACGGCAAGCCAACCACTGGCTGTGTCCAGCTGGATGCCGGTGCATCTGGGGCTGCAAGTGCCAATGGGCCAAACCAAGACTACGCTGCCAATCAGTTCCTCAATCATGGTGATGGCGACAACCAGCAGCAGCAGTATGCGGGCGGCAATTATCACTTCGAAGCAGCGCTCAACGAGCCAACGTCGACCTCTTACTCTTATCAGCCGCCAAACAATCAGCACTTCTCGCCAGAGGCCGAGAATCAGCCGCAGCCCTTCCGGCCCTTGTGTCAACCCGTAATCCCGGAGACCAGTCGACATGCAGCCCCACAAGGCGCGCAGCCCGCCAATCCGCAACATTACCCCCTGGAAGAGGACAGGTTTTCCAGGAAAGTCCACTCCAGACCCATAAGGGTCGTTGATCGGGCCTCATCGGTGGGAGGCCCGCGATTTCAGCAGCTCAACAGAGGTAGACCGCCGGGGGGCAGCTATGATGGTCCGGAGGATGGAGACATTGTGAGCCGATCCAGCGGAGGATCAATGGGCGAACAGGTAGCCTCCAGGAGAGGCCAGTCGCTCAGGTCCAAGACGAACTTCTGCAGCATTTGCGGCCGCAATTATGCAAGACCATCCACCCTAAAGACCCACCTCAGAACTCACACCAATGAACGGCCCTACAAATGCAAGATATGTGGCAAGACCTTCTCGCAGGCGGCAAACCTAACGGCGCACCGCAGGGTCCACACAGGCGAGCGTCCCTTCAAGTGTCCAATTTGTTGTCGTCCATTTAGCCAAAGCTCCTCGGTTATAACCCATTTGAGGACCCATAGCGGTAAGTGGCCTTTTCTGTGTGACTTTAAGACAGCTTTTGACTGTATTTCATTCGTGCCAGACTAGCTCCCAGAGCTTCAGCGGAGTGACGAATGCTGGCGACCGTTTTCTCTCGACCGATTCACCTAACTCTTGTTCTGAATCTTGTGCCATGTTGTAATACTCTAAATGTCATCGCATAAATTGTACCCACACAGGAGAGCGGCCCTATAGTTGTGATATTTGTGGGCGGACCTTCAGTGATTCGTCTACTTTAACCAAACATTTCAGAATACACAGTGGCGAGAAGCCGTACAAATGCGAATTTTGTCCCCTGAATTTTTCACAATCTGGCAACCTGAGCAGGCACATCAAATTACATTCTAACGGAGCCTCAATCAAAGAGCGAACAGTCGAACAAGCTAGACTGCAAACAAATCAAAACCAGCAACAACAACAGAAACAAGCTGGTCAAAAGTTCAAAAGAAATCTCAATAGGAATCAGGATCAGTTCATGCAACACCATCACTCGGTCTCATCAATCTCCTCATCCTCGTCCTTTTCCTCGACCAACAGCCAGCAGTCTAAAGAGGTCTCAGTAGTTTACAGCTAATTCACTGCTCTCGCCAGCTTGGAACTTTATTCCACCTAAAGATCGTTCGGCAGTGTCAAAAATCGGTAGGATACTGGAAAGGCGTATATGGAGAGACAATTAGAGTTTCGTTCATTACCGAAGTCCGTTCCAAGACGAGTGAGAGATCTCTACGGCTCAAGCATATGAGCAATCGGGGGGATTTCGACAAGTGCATGAAATTGGAGATATTGAAACAATTTACTGACACAAATCGATTTGGGAATACATTCGCGACGCGAGTTCGAGTAAACAACTGGCACTCAGTGGTTGGATTAGTTACAATGTACATCCCTACGAAAGGCTGATGTCGTTTTAGGGCGAGCAGTTGCATCGAAATCAAATCAATTTGAGATAAGAGAAATTCAAACAATAGACAGGCATTATCTCGAATGATCGGCAAGCTAGCCAGAGATCGTGGCAGATCGCAGGCTTGGCACAAGTGCATGACGCGCGCTGTCTAGGCTGACTTGCCGCCATTATGGTCGCATAGGAATGAGCATAGTTTTCGTCCGCAAAACAATGCCAATCCCTCATCAGTGTAACAGATCAAAATATTAGAGATTGGCCATAAGTGTTTTGCTCGTATTGACAAATCAATTAAACATATTCACAACATCAGTTGCCCATATTTCGCTCGCTAAAAGATCTTAGGTTCTCTGAAAATTCCATCACGAACAGAATTCGACTAGTTAGGCAAGATTAAAATCATCAATCAAATTCACTCAATTAGCAACCATTGTAAAATATAGCATTCTGAAAAGCAACAAGTTTTTACCTATCAGTATGCGTTGGCCACAATTTCTACTGACACTTATCAATCTAGGATACTCCTTGTACCTGATCTTAGCAAACGTTTTCCTGACTGATAATATTGATCCAAACATTTTCCTATGGACTCTAATTTATGCCGCGCTCGCCTTGGCTATAGCGCATTTATATATGCTATATATGTCGAACAAGATTGACGATTGGTATGACGTTGAGTCAATGAGAAGTATCGGCAATTTATCCATCTGTTCATTGGCTATCTGCTCTCTAGCCCTTGTTGGCCATTTCGCTCTGCTTTACTATAACAAGAAACCAATACCAAAAGATATAGAATCGATCAAGCGCCTAGTGCCGCTTATAGCCGCGCTGCTATGCTCGTTGGTATTATTCACTAGTTCAATCAAATTCAAGAAATACATTATACTCTGCCGTTCCGTTGATCTTCAGGCGGCTACCGTTGCTGCACAGAAGAAAAATTATCAGACCACCTCTAGCTGAGTTGAACCCATCAAGCATCTGTATCATTCCACTGTTAGTTTCTCTTGTTTTAGCAAATGCTAAGATAGAGGGTCTAGTTGGCTCATAAGCCTGATAAAATATTATTAAGTTGTGATCAAGTATTTAGCTATCACTGTCGTGTTCGGGTCTAGACTGAATCGAACTGACTCTATACGTTGGAAAGAGACCAGCATATAATTCCAACCTGTTACAAGAAGCTGTTTGGAGAATTAGCCGTGATATTTGCTCTCTTGTGGATGCATTATTGACCAGAGAGGCTTGAGCATACTGGCATGCAATCAGTAGTGCTACTATAGTGTCATAGGTATGAAAAGTTTCATTGAGCTCACATGACCGGTTGGCCCGCGGTGCGAGCTAACGATATTTGAGCAACAAGGGTCCCAAAATCAAAATAGCAATTATCGATCTGGGATACAAATACTCATGCTAGGTCACTGAATTTTCTGCACAAGCTACAAGAATGCATCCAAAGGCTCTCAACAGTACATACACCCCATTATGGATTTGCTTGCTCCAGCACAGGCCCCACTAGCTATTGGGGCCCCGTACTCTGGGACCTAGAAGGCTCAAGATTGCAGCCTTTGCAATACGGCGTTTCTTAGCTTGCATGTTGGTCGCTTAGTTGCCACAGTTTGCATTCTCTACCACATGTCAATTGTGCATTCTGGTGCGATTTAGAAAAACGACATATATCGGCGCGTCACTTCCGTTACTCTTACCTCCGCTACATTTTACGCAGTATACGTTTTTGTAAAACGTTTACACGTTGAAAGTTCCACCCATAATGATTATATCGAAGCACTGCCTCGTCCTCTGCCGTAGGCCTGGTCAGTTTGAAACAGATACGTCAGAAGCCAGAAGAGTGCGCCTAAAGGGAAAGGTAAAAGAAACTGGTCCAGAAAATTCAGAATGATTCAATTGTCTTTCAAGCCCGACGTTGGTGAAAAGAAAAGCTCCTTCCGAAAAAACTAAGTCGCTCCCCTCCTTTGATGAGGATGAGGATGAGGATGAAGATGACCACGAAGAGGGTGGAGAAAAACTTGCTGTCGGGTACCCTCCTAGCAGAGACGGTATTCGAAAGAACTCAAAAGCTGATGAGGGACCAGAAGAGCAAGATTTAGGATGTGCTCCCACTAAGCACAAGAGTGAGAGTTCTCAAGTGAAAAAGACGAGGCTAGAGATATCCACTCAGGACGTCGATAATACCTTCCTTCCTGACAGAGATCGAGCGGAAGAGGAAAGAGGTCTACGGGATATCTCGGCTAGTGAGTGGCGAGAACGTCATCAGGGGCCCAGAAAGGAAGAGACTGAAATCACCTTCAGTTATTGGGACGACTCTAAACATAGACGCACGGTCAATATGAAGAAAGGCAAAGGAAGGAATATCAATTTCTTCAGGCCTGCTCAGACGTACTGCGGAAAGACTTCAGAGAGTTACGACCGATTTCAGCGGATCAGTTGATGAACGTTAAATGAGATCTCATTATACGACACGATTTGATCGCAACTAAAGCTCGAGGAAAGAGCGGTTCCTTATTCTTATGTGATGTCCATGAAGACGTTCGACTGTCCGCTGATGCTTCAGTTAAGAAGAATGGATCGCATGCCGGAAGGGTACTCCTGAGAGGGTGGTACGAGAGAAACAAACATATATTTACTGCATCCAGATGGGAGCCCGATGGTCCAACCAGGAATTATGACAAATACATCAATGATGAAAGAATCAAATGATTGATGTATTTCCAACATATTGGCTGCGCTTACGTGCGTCTTAATTTGCAAACATCTTTAGTCGACATCATCCTATTCCAATCGAATTTCCGCTCATGATTGATTGTCTTGTTTCCGGGAATGTTTACTCTAAGATCGTCTCTGGTTTCTTTCTCGGATGATACAGAAATTGATCTAATCCGCTAGTGCGATGAAATATACTAATGGCCCATACTTATGACTCTCATCATTTCTCTCTTGCTCCGATCGGTCATATCACTCCTCATTCAAGAGATGGCTATGATACAAAAGTCGTGCATTTGGCGTTTCTCGCGTGATTCCGACACTCTTACATGGTACAGGTTCTTGGAAAGACAGTAGGGCCCAGTGCCAAATCGAGCCTATGATCCGCATCAAATGCACGCCAGGAGCAGGCTGAACGAGCATTAGTATACACGATGCCTAGCTAGTAGGATGCAGCATCTGCATGGTATGGAATCTCTGATCTCTCTGGAATCGAAACAAAAAACGCTGACAAAAAACGCCGATCAAGGCTTGATTGATCTATTTCGATAGTTCAAAGGCTCTCAATTTTTGACCTCTCAGGCACTATGAGCATAGGAATCGACAAGAAAGGATTTGAGTGAGATAAACCAACTGTTTCTGCGGTCGACTATGTAGCGATCTATCACAGCCAAAGACGAAGTTTATTGAACAACCAACAGGGTGGCCACTTGTTTGAGATTGCAGCCAACAATCTCCAGCTAGGATACGATAGAATCTGCCTAAATTTATTCTCTAAGATAACAAACATGAGCGCAGGATTCAAAAAACGAGCCTAATCTTTGGGCACTGAGAAGTTGATGACTGCGCCTGAGATTGCTTTGTTGATTGATGAGATGCTCCCACAATTAACCTAACTGTCAACCTGCAACACTCTGCCCTTCCATGTTACGTACTGTGAGCTCCAGACGAATGGCGTCTTATGGTACCACAAGTGACTGACAACCACTTCCTTTTGCCCTCCTTGTTCTTGCAACTACTACTTGTAGTACCGTTCTGATTGGCCTTATCATTATTGTTGCGCGATGAACTGTGCTTTTGGCTAGAATGATGGTGGCCCTTGTCAGCAGCAGAGAGCTTTTGTTTGCTTTCATTAAGCTCGAGATCATGAACCAAACTGTTGACTTCATTGTCAATCCAAGTGGCTAAATTTTGCGGATTAGTCCAAGCGTTGCAACTCTTGCTCGAACTAAGTGTTTTACTTGTGGCCTGGGGAGTGGTAGTTGATGTTGTTGTGCTAGTTGGCAGAAGTTGTTGCTGGCTAGTTGAGCTGCAAATGCTACTGGTAAAATTGCCACTACTCACAGCTTGTGTCATCATGGTGGCCATGCTATCGTTTAGATTTGAGTTTGGTGTGGACATGAGAAGCTGGTGGGGATTGTTTGGCGATTCATGGGGCCCACTTGAGGGTTGCAGAGTGACACTTGGGGCGTCTATATCGTCGATATAAAACAACCTGGGCGAATGCTTGCTGTTGTTTGCTTGTTCCTGATGTTGTTGTGCTAGTGGTTGTTGATTTTGTTGAATGATAGAGGAAAAGGAGGAGGAATAATTGATATCGTTGTTGTTGTTGTTGTTATTGCTGTTCATGCTGTTGTTGTTGTTGTTGTTGTTGCTGTTTGTGTTGCTACTGCTGTAATTGGTGCCGCTGTTATTGCTGCCATTATAGAAACCTGCATCGGTGGCCCTGGTGCTGAAGCTGCTGCTGTTTGTGCTTTGGAGAGCGTGTTGTTTCGTCGTTGGCATATGGTAGCCCATTTGGCCGCTCACCGATAATGAGGCCATGTTTGGAGTGAGCTGGCCAATGGATGTATGGAGCTGATTGTTGTTGGCTGACGAGCCGGACGCAATAGATGAACGGGCGCCACTGGTTGACGAGCATTGGTTGGCGCTTGTGGCGGTGGTTTGTGACAGTGCATAGCTTGTGTGGCCAAACTTGTAGCCGGGGTCCGAGATTGAGTGGCGCAGCACCCAGGACATTTGGCCGATATGTGGAATAGATCTGGTGGCACTCATTGAGGCTACAACGGCCGACTTGCTGTCGCTATTCTTGATCGCCCCACAATTGCTGGCCTCGCTTGCGCCCAAATAGTCGGCCAGGCCCACCGAACGCCTATGGGCCTGGCTCATGGAGCACGAGGAGGTCGAGAGAGAGGTATTTGAGGCAACCGCATGGGAGGCGTCGGTTGAGCTTGTGGCATTGTTGCTATTGTTGCCAATGCTGTTGTTGTTGTTGTTGTTGATGCTGTTGCTGTTAATGTTGCCTCTGAGGTTGTTGTTGGCGCTCGTTGAGGCGGCGCCCACCAGCCTGGCGGAAGGGTGGCCCATCATCGTCTGGCCCCCCGCGACGATGGGCGACAGCTCGAGGGGGCCCCGCCGGAGCTCGCTCACCACTGGGGCCGAGGGCGGCGACGAGAAGCGGGCCAGACCCCCGAAGGGCTCGCTCTCGGCGGCCAGACTGAGCAGGTCGTCGCGCGAGGCCAACTGGGACTTATAACGCTGGGCCAGCTCTATCTCATCGGCCTCCAAGGCCACCGGACTGACCACTGGCTTGCTAGAGCCACTCCTCAAGTAGCTAACCAAGAGGCGCAGCTTCTCCACCCGTTCGGCATCCTTTTGGCGGCGGCACTTCTCCTTGGTGGACAGCTTTCTAGTTGAACCAGTGCACACCGACTGGGAGCCCTGGTGGATCTTATTACTTGAATGCGATTTTCTAAACTCCATGGCTAACTTAAAGCTTCTCTCTCTCTCTCTCTCCCTCACTCACCATGACAGATCCTCCTCTCGCCCTAGAGACTTCGCACTCTCACCAGACCTTTGTCATCTTGCATAGTCTACTAAGTGTATCAAGTGATGATGAAGGTTATTACAGTTCGATCAGATGAAGTTCATGTTACAGTAATTCAAGAGAGAACATTTTTCTGCCTTGACTCAACTATCGATGTCGAAGAATTGACTGAATGGGTTGTTTAGATTGTTTAAATTGTAACGCACTCGCTGTGATGAGCTAATAACATGCCTGGTTGTCTTTTCATTCGTGTGCCCCTTCTGATGGTAAGCCTCTCTTCTTGACGTTAGAAAAGAGTGGTGGCCAGTGGTGAAAGAAGTTCCTTTCGGTTAGTTGTTGGGAAATAAAATGAGTGAAGTGAGCTTGTGATGATGGTGATTGTGAATTTGATTGTTTGACTAACAAGTAAGATGCACGTCAATTTGCATCTTACTTAGAGGGCAACACCAGGCAACAGGGAAGCAGGACCATGGTCCGAGATGGGATTTTTGCTCCCATCAAGCTGAACATAATCACCATTCCCATCTACAACTATGTGCACAAGACGGAAGCTCGAGAGCAGCGAGCTCGGTGGAGAAGCCCCGAAAAGACTGAAACTGGGCACCCGTCTGGGCGCTCTCTCTCTCTCTCTCTGCTGATCAACTCGCCGTCGGGGTTGCCCTTTAGTTCCGCAGCCACGCCCCCTTGATGGAGGAGGCGTGTCTTGTTGCTTCAAGCAAATCTTATGGAAGAGGCAATGGGGCGGCCCGAAGACTGTGTATATCCGCGCCGAGAGTGGCGGCTGGCACATGGAGGCAGCTAAGGGCTGGCGGCGCCTGAGGGCTGGCTGCGTGCGCCGCCCGCTGCTGCTGCGTGTTGCTGCGCCAGCGCCGCCGCCCGAAAGTGCCCTAGGTCGAAGTGCGGAGTGGTGCGCAATGCAGCCTCTGCAGAATCCATCTCTAACGGTTCGAAAAACTGTGGAGAAAAATTAGCTCAAATTGGAGAGGGTATTCAGAGTGTGTGCCCAGACAACACAGGGAGGGATGGAAAAAAGCCCGGCCGATGTTATGATGAAGGCGAGTGAGCGATTTAACAGAGCCATTCGTGGCCCTTGCGTTTGGTCGCGCGTCAACAAGACGCGACCGGGCCGCCTGTCAACCAAGGCCGAGTGCAAACACACACACGCGCCCCATCTCGCGCCCACCAAGCCCCCCCCCCTTCTCTAACTCACAGCCTCTTACGGCTGTGATCCTGTGGCCCCAATAGGCAGAGGAAGCGGGCCATGAGCATCATTACCATGAGGCTGCGACCCAAAAAGCGTGCCCAATGAGAGCGGCGCGAAAGCTCAAAGATCCAAGCCCGAGACACCAAGCTAGCAGCAGCCGACAGCTCGCAGCTCGGCCCACAGTCGCGCCTGGAAGCCTCTCGGCCGCGACTGAGAGCTCTCTCGGCGCCTCGCTGATTGTTAGCGCCCAATCAGCGTGGCCCGAGCTTGGGCTGAAAGTGTTGCCCGCCGAGAGACAAGCTGCGAGGGGCAGCCAGCCTGCTCCGTGCCGCCTGGCTTGGAGACGCGTGGAGACTTCGGGCGAGAGGGGCCCTTCTGTTTGCTGGCGAGCTTTTCGGGCTAGCTCTTGGGGCGAGCCGAGTTGGTCCTGAAAGTTGTTGCGCCTCCGGCCGAGGCGCCTCCGAGCAAGTGCACCCTGAAAACGGGGCTTCTGGCTAGTGGGCCGCCCTCCGAGACAAGGTCTCCCTCCCGGCCGGCGGCTGCAGACTCGAGCTCAGTCCCGGCGGCGCCTCCAGCCAATGCCCTCCCCCAGGGGCGAAGAGAGGCGGTCTTCATAAACCGTGAGCATTGGCGAGTCGAGCACTGGAGAGTGCCCAGCGCCACATAGCGAGTTGTGGCGCTGCGGTCTGGCGGCCTTTGCAGAGTACGCTCTCGCTGCGTTGCGTGCGCCCTGCATGGAGCGGCCGCTCAGCGTGGCGGGCGGCGCAGCTTTGATTTGAAAAACTGCCAGCCCTCGGCGGCAAAGGCGAGGAGTTGGGCCCGAGTGAGCTCGACACAAGCGGGCGGCACGCATGGGCCCAGCCCGAACGAGTTGCCCTAGAGTGCCGTCTGCCCAGTCTGGCCGCATCGCGCCCCCTTCCTCTCGAGTGGCCCACGAGAGAGAGAGAGAGAGAGAGAGAAGTCGATTCAGCGCCGGCGCCACCATTTTATGCACTCTCGTCCCCGATCGAGAGCCCTGCCTAGCGGCTGGCCCGCAGTTTCACTTCATTATGGCTCTATAGCCGCAGTTTTTAGCAATTAGTCGACAACAATTGCGATTGCCGCCGGCCGCTCTTTGGGCGCTCCCCTCTGGCACAACAATCACTCAGAGGCAAGCTGTCGCCGGCCGCGCTGAACTTCCGAGACCCAATGACTAAGTAACCTGCCTGCTGGGACGGCAGCTTGCTGCATTTCGGGGAAAAATTCGAGGCCGATGGGGGAGCTGTGGGGGCGAGCAGAGGGCAAGGGGACAGAGTGGCCAGAGGGGAGAGAGGGTGGAAAGAGCCAGAGAGGGAGGGAGAGAAAGAGTGCATCGTGTGGAGAGAGTAGATGCGAGAGGGCAGAAATTTGAGTGATGCAATCTGATCACGATGCAATCCCTGTTGCATCGTGCAGGCTCCTCCAGACTCAAGCCACCAAGAGGCGACCGCCAGACGTTGGCCAGCGAAGACTCAACAAAGAATGCGCGACCGGAGCTGAGCCCTCTGAGCATTGTAGCCACCGCCAAACACAAAGCCCCGCCAAGCGATCACCTCTGGAATGCGGCTGTTTTCTCGCTCCTACTCTCATTTAAACAGTTTTTCATTTTAGGTTCTCCATTTCCTCTCTCTTGCTCTCTCTCTCTCTCTCTCACTCTGTCTCACTCTCGCATCGCTCACATCGCTCACACTCGAGCCCTAGTCTGGCCCGGCTCGCCAGACAGAACGCTCATGCGGAACATGCATGAACTATCACAATATGTATGGACAAATAAACTTTCACAATGCGCCGCCTCGCCAGCTGCAGCATCGCGCGCCTAGACCATCTGTCGCCCTGGGCGTCTTTTTCCTACTCCACACTCGAACACCCTGTGCCCAGTCCTAGTCTCGAACGCGAGACCACCGACTTAACAAGTGCCCCTCACTGCTGATTCCGCAAGCTATGCACGCGACCCTAGACTGCAGACTGCGATTTGAACCTTCACACAACTGTCTGGCCGGCAGACGCTTTCAACCCCACATCAAGTCGAAGGGCTTCGGCCCTCGAACGATCCTTTTTCTCACTAACAATCCATTATTTTTTATCTTTATTTCATTACTGATTTACCCCTACAACTTTCCGATCAAAATGCACCACCCCAGACGACGAACCATATGACTAGGCCGTAGTCGTAGGGCGTTAACTCGAAATTTCACAGACTTGCGCCATTTCCTGATAGCTCGCCGATGGGAAAGAACACTGCCACCTGCTATCTTGGGCCACGAGGTGATGAGACAAGGCCATCATGTATGGATGAAACAAATCGTGCCGGTTTGGGCTTTCATACTGCGCCAGTAGATTCATGAAAAGGCATCATAGGCCTAAGATAGCCTGCAAAAAGGCTAATTAAAACTTGGATCAGAATAGATTAACGGGCAACTAGACAAAATTCTGCCTCACTTATGCTCTAGCTGAACACCGAGACCGTTTGCTCGACTTTTACTCAAACGTCTCAGATATAGCATCGCCGCCTTGGCAGTAGGGCGGCACCTTCCTATGCTCCGTCCACTTGATTCTTCCTGAATCGACCAATATCTTGGGCCGTTCAAATTGTGGGGATTTCAGATGCTCTTCTACAATTTTCGGTGTTACACATATCACCTGCTGATTCTTCCAATACTTCACCATGTTTAATGATTTCAGCGTGTATATTATATCAGCTTGAGTTATACTCGTCATAGAACTTAATTCCCTGACAGATATCTGTTGCAGCGATTGCGGTGCTTGTTTATAATTTTTAAGGCACTCTAGAAGCACCCATGACCAATAACTTCTATAACTTAGCTTGCCTAAATCTGATAGTGGTTTCTCTGGAGATCCAATAACTCTATCCATCTTGGATAACTCGTAACTGAAAGCTATTAAAAATTTTCCGTAACCTTTTCTTTGATAGGGCGGTAATGTTAATATACAAGCGAGATTATTGCCGTCGGGGGACTCTTTCTCTTTTGAGAAGTAACCAACTATATGTGAACCTTTCTTATCTGTTTCACATAAGACATAAAATAAAAATGGTTCCACATCGAAATAGAGTGTTTTATGATCGAGAAATAGTTTTGCCATCAAACATAAATTTTGACAGTAAACTTTATGCTGTTTCCCATCGATTTCATAAACGCTTAGATTATCTTTTTGGTATATCTCTGTTCCAGGTGGGCCAGTCCTTGTACAAATGGCCGTGTGATATCTATAGGTTTTCTCTAATCTCATATATTTTAAACAATACTCGCATATCCATAGCTTCGGCTGACGGCCGTACTCGTCGGGAAAAGGTGAAAAATACCAAGAGTCTATCTCGTATTTGCCCAGCTGAATTCTATCTACATATTTTACTTTGGTATTAGCTTCATGTTCTCTTTCGAGAGCCGCTGTTTGGGGGTCCATCTCGGCGTAAGACTTCTGGACATGATTGATTTCGTCATGCTTTCGCTTCAAATTTCTTGTTAATTTTCTGTGACTTTCGATTCCAGACAAGCCACTGAGGCTATCACTATTATATGCTGTTGGTGTCACCTCTCCTGAGCTTTCTCCATTTAGGTGCTTTGCTGTATCGAACTTATTCTCCGTTACCCATTCGTCTAGTCGCCTGTTTAGGCCCTCATAGTGGACATAATATTCTAGCGTTTGTTTGGAATCGCCATTCTTACCATGATGGACCTCTCTTATTTCTAGGATCTCTGCCTCTCGCCAACTTCCATCCTTTTCAACCATATAACGGCGGCCGACCTTCATTTTGTGGATTATAATAAGGTAATTTGGAGAAATAGGTGTAATATGTGAGCTTGGGATTGAGGTGTTTCAACGCTAGGTAGTGTTTGTACTATGAAAATAAAATCAGTCAGAAGAAAACGGATTTTTGGGCGCGCCACGCTGCGACGCTGGAATAATTTCGGGTGGAACATTTAGATGGCGCTCGCGTCGCTTTTCACTTTCGCTAGCTCATGGGTCCTAGGGCCGCACCTAAGCTACTTGTTGGAAAAGGTTGAATAGATAGACAATGATGAACAAACAAAATGATTTATATTTGTATGTTGAATAAATTATTTGATAGATTCGAATTGTGAGTTAGTTTTATTAATTTAGAGCTACCACGGGTAGCTTGGAGAGTATACATTATATCACCTCAGCGAAAGGTCATTGATTGATTACAATAATAATAATAATAATAATAATAATGGGTTCATTATGTGGTCTGTGTGCTTGGAAGTATATTTTTAATTAGTTTCAAGCGGTGTGCGTAGATATGGACGGCTTATATAGAGATCCTGGTCCATGGTGAAAAATGGGGCGTTTGATTGGTTCCTTTAATTCTAATAATATAATTATGATAATAATACAGAATAAAACCAGGAGATTTAATCTGATTCTTCTGGGGCCGGCTCGTGGTCTCTGCTCGTTGGTTTAGCATTCTCAGGTAACTTACGATTGAAATGGCAACAATAGATGTGCAATTTCAACAATTGTAGATTCGATGTATGATGATCGCATTGTGGACTCATCCTGCAATAATAATTGAAATAATGTGAGGCTCTGTGCTTTTGGAAACTTTTCCAAATGCTAAAACTTTGTCCACAGCCTCTCACCGGACATTTAAATGGTTCCTTTCCATGGCCAAGCATGTGAACCTGATACTCGTGAACAGTCTTAAATTTAACATCACATTGTTTGCACATGCTGTATTGAATTCGGCGTCCAAATATTTGCATGCTACTGTTATTAGATGTTCGAGTATACATGTCAGGATCTAGATCAAAATGTGTCGTCGAATGTAAATCGATGCCAAATTTTCTCTTAAATCGTTTTTCACAACCCTTAAACTGGCATTCATATGGGAACTCGTTGGAATGTACAACTTTGTGATGGCGCAACTTGCGCAATGATGGAAAGTATTTGCCACAACCAGGCTCATCGCAAGGGAATTCGTTTGCTGTCGATTGCTCGTGTTGTTGCTTAATTGCAGAGGAGGGCGCCAGTGAGGTAGCTAGGCGCTGTTGTTGTTGCTGTTGTTGTTGCTGTTGTTGTTGCTGTTGTTGCTGAAGTTGGTGTTTGGATGAGGTGGATCTTGTGAGACGGATCTTATGCTGTTGCTGCTGATGATGGTGATTCTGTTGATTGTGTTGTTGCTGGTGATGATGATGATTATTATTATTATTGGACTGCTGCTTGGGAGATGAGATTTGTTTTGCCTTTGGTAACCTAGGTTGCTGTTGCGGGGTGCTTTGCGTATGATGGTTTTGGACTTGTTGCTGATATTGTTGCTGTTGCTGGAGATGTATTCGATGTTGCTGTTGTTGTTGGCTCTTATTCGTATTGGAATTCATTACATGTGACTTCTTGTTCACCAGCAAGGCATCGTGGGAAATCTTAAAATCTAGCTCAAGCAACTGGTCTTGGTAGTCATCATCGATCATCATGTCACTATCAACAACGTGATCGTTTATGTCAATTGGATCGCTATAATCGAGAACATGATCCATATCATGGATCATAGTCGGTTTCTCTAGGAGCCTTTGCGATGGTGCTGGTGGAAGATTTCTCCTAAGCTTTGGCGTGTGCATTTGGTTAGCCTCTGATGTAGCTAACCAATTTAATTGTTGCTGGATATTCCTTTGCAAAATTCCTATGCTTGATGTAGATAGATTGAAGTCTATATTTGTCCAGACTTCCGGTGGTATATCGTTATTCTCTAGGAAGGCTAATCGCATAACATCGCTCATATGTCTAACATGCTGGAATTGTTTAGAGCTGAGAGTTTCATTTAGGTTGATATTATTATTTGAAACTATCTTGTTATACTTATTATTACTATTATTATCTTGTTGTTGTTGTTGCTTGTGTTGTTGTTGTTGTTGTTGTGGTAGTAGTTGTAATTGTTGTTCTAGTTCGTCTTCATCATTTGGTAGTTGTCCAATTTCCAATTTGGAGCTAGTTGGTGCTTGATTATGCGTTTGGCGAGCATCGTTACTACTATCGCCAAATGAAGTTTGTGGAAAGTGTTTCAAGAAAGTGACCGACTTGTGTCGGCTCATTTTGATGGACTTTTGCTTATGCCTCATGGTGTGTGAGAAGGTAACTGGTATCTATGCTATGATGATGATGAGGAGGAGGAAGAAGAAGAGGGAAATTTTTTTGGGTGAGAGAGTTCAAATTCGATATTTGGCTAGTCTTGTTATGATATGGTTACATGAATATGGATAAATGAACCCTCTAGCCTACTGTGTGGGTTGTCTCTAATAGTGGGTATCTTATTAGAGGCCTATGGTGAAATGGTGGAGTATGTGAGCGTATTTTGTTGACACGCAACCTGTTGTTTCTGTAATGCGAGCGCAAGCATAGCGTCAGAGAGTGGCAGTGGCAGCAGCAGCGGCGGCGGCGGCAGCAGCAGGAGGAGCGACGCGAGCAGCACAAGCACAGGCAGAAGCAGCAGCAACAACAACAACGACGACGACGCCGCCGATGTCGATGTCGTTCTCACACACACAGGCGCCACACAATACAAGCCGCATGGGTCAGAAAGAGAGTGACAGATAGAGGTGCGCGCGCAGGCAACACTGTCTGGCGAGAGCAAGCCGTGGATTGGGACAGGGCGGAAATCGAGCATGCAGCTAGCAGCCTGTTTCGGGCAGGCTGGTTCCTGCCTCGAGCTAGGCTGCCCCAACTGTAGGTGCCTGGCTCGCGCCACCCAAAGACCATTGCCTTTTGTGCACTGGCATTGGGCCACTCTCCGTGTAGCCGTATTGCCGCCGCCACCATCGCACACACCACTGCATAGGGCCACAGTGTGAGCATTGCAGCGAGGCTGCTTTTGCATGGGCCTTGCTCTGTTGCTCTCTGTTCACTGTCTACTGTTGGCTGGCCCAAACTAGTACTCTATTCGGTCCATAGAATCGCTCACAGGCGGCCACTAGCACTGGCACACAGACGCACGCGCGCGCTCCTCCATGTCTGTGTTGCTCTTTCTGCCTCTGCTGCTGCTGGCTCTTTCCTTCTGCCTATTTCTCTCTCTCTCTCCATTTTCTCTCTCTTTCTCTATGCCTAGCACACAAAGCGGGCGCTTCCAGTTTAGTGTGTGCGTGTACGCTTTCTGTTGCTTACATTTAGCGCTATGCTTTGGCCCGACGAAGCGCCTTTGAGCTCTGCGAGTGGAGCTTTGTGCGAAGAGCGCCAGAACGAACGAAGTGAGGGCAACGCGAAAGCCAAGCAGACTGAAACGTGCAAACTACTAGCTGCCTCTGCCTGCTCCTGTCTGCAGCCTGGCAGCCTGGCAGCCCGACTGCTTGGCTGCCTTTGCGCCACTCAAACGGCCGCCGAGCCCAACGAGAGCCTGCTCCTCCTCCCCACACGTTCGCGGCTCCCTCCAAATGGAGCGCCCTCGCTGGCTGGCAAACTTGAATTGCCTTGCCCCTCCACGCCGGCCTAGCTCCGACATGTTGCCTCTCTGCATAGGAGCTCCATAGTGGTCCCTGCGTGCTAGAGCGCGCCTATGTTTGCCCCTCGCGCTCGCTCCCTTCGCCCTGCTGAGCACCTCGCGCCCGCGCGCGACGTGGAAGCGCTAGCAGCTCGGGAAACTGCAACTCTCCGGGGCTGCCTGGCGGGCAACAGTCTGTGGGCCTGGCAAGCAACAGTCTGTTGGGGAGTCGCCCCCACAGACTCGCGCCTCTCTAGTTGCCACCAGGGCGCAGCTAGCAGCTCCCAGCCGCCAGCTAGAAGGCAGACACACGCGCACACTGCGCCTGGCGCTGTCTGGCGGCCGACTCGCTCGCCAGCCGCGCCGGTTGGCCTTTCCAGACGGCGTGTGGGCTCGCCCAGACCTCATGCAGTGCTCGCCGCTTTGTCTGGCCGGCCCACTCCCGCGCCCCAGTGTCTGGCGCGCCGCAATGCGCCCGCCGGGCTATAGGCGCGTCTGGCGAGCTCGAGCTCGAGCGTTTCCTGCCGGCAGGACGGCCACATGCTCGCCAGGCGGCCGTTGGCGCCCCTCGCGCGCTCCCGAATGGGCCTCGTGGAGTGGCCGCGCGTTGGGCGAGCGCAGCAACAGGCGCCTGCGAGCGGCCAGCAGCGAGCACCATTGGCGCGCAGTGCTGCTGCGCTGCTCTGGCCGCGCGCTTTGAGCTCTGAGGGGCCCGCGAAATGGCTCTGTGCACATGGCGACCGAAGGAGTGGGTCTGGCGTGTGCGAGGAGAGCGCGCGCTGCACGCGGACCTTCGCCGCGAGCAGCGCGCTCTCCGCGCTGCGGCCGCGCACTGGCAGCTGTGCGAAAGCGTATAGGAGCGCTCTACGGACTCGCCCACTTGACCATAGGCACGGGGCCGGCGCATTCCAGCGGCTCTTCCAGCGGCCCGAGAGGCCCCAGGCGCCTGCTCGCTGCCTCTGGCTCCAGCGGGAGGCCCGCACGGCTGCCCACGGCTGCCTGAGGCGACCCAGAACCGCCCGAAGCTCGCCGAGGACCAGGAGGCGCCCGCCGCGGACCGTCGGCGGCGAGAGTCTAGCGCCGCGCACATCTGGCGGCCAGCAAATGGGCCACGTCCGAGCGGGGCCCCCGCGTACGTGTGCGAGCTGTTTGCCGGCTGGGGCAACGCGCCTCTGGGCCGCTCGCCAGCGGGCCGCAGCAGCGCCGCCCCAAAGCCCCCGCGAGTCTTACTCTTACCGCGGCCCGAAAGCTCAGAGCCAGAGACTGTGAGTGACAGGCGGCCCTCTGAAGCACCGGCCTGGACCACTGGCCGCTCGGTGGAGCCGCGCTCGTCCAGGTGAGCAGGGCCGGAGCGCCGTCGGGCCTATGGGCGGGCGCGCGGCGGGAGCGCGTCCGGCGCGGCTCTTACCGCAATGGGGCGGCGCGCACTTGGAGCCCGCGGGCCCTAAGGAGCGGCCGGCGCGCACGCAGAGCGGCCAGTGTGCGGCCGCCGAACGCGAGCCCGCAGCGCAGCGGGCGGGGCGCGACCAGGCGAGCGCCTGTTGCGGGGCGGCGTCCGCGCGTTCGTCGCGGCCGGTTCGCGGGCGCGCCCCGCCGCTCGCTCGCACGGCCGCGCCCGCCCGCAGTTCGCGCGACCGCGGGACACCGAGCGAACCGCGGCCCGCCGCACACAGTCTGCGGCCCGGCTCGCCGCGGATGCTCTTTGTCCGCGCGCGCTCACCTGTGCAGCCGGCGCTCTTTGTTGGCCAGTCGGACTGAGGCGGCGAGCCGAGGCCAGCGGAGCGGCCGGGCCGCGTCCGCCCGGCCAGACAGGTTCCTTGCGGCGCCGGGCTGCTGGGCGGCGGCGAGCGCCAAGTGGTCGCCGTGCCGCCAGCCCTAAGGAATGCGCAGGGACGTGGCGCCGCGCTCTCCGCCCGCTCGGGGTGTCCGCGTTGCGCGATAACTCCTCGTCCCTCGCCCTCCAGAGCGCCTTGTGCGTCGCCCGGCCGTCCTAGTCTCTCTCTGGCAGTGTCTATCCTCCTCTGAGGCAGTCCCTCGCGCAGTCTGCTCGCCGCCGCCGCGCTCCAGCGAGTGCCTAGCGAGCTTACGCAAGAGCGGGCGACCCGCCGGGCGGCCAGGGCCGCAGATAAGCCCCCGCGCGTCGCTTGGGGCGCTCAATGGGCCTGCGTTGCGTCAGCTGGCGACTGGTCGGCGGCCATTGGCCATGGTTGCGCGCTCCCAGTCGGCTCGCAGGCCCGAGCTTTTAGCTTGAATATCTGCGAGCAGTGAGCTTTTATCTGCGAGCTGCGAGCCGCAAGCAGCGAGCTCTTGGCTGCGAGCTGCAAGCCCGGGCTGCTTGTGCTTGAGCCTCGCGCGTTCCCATGCGGCAACAGGTCCCAAGCGCGCAACAGTTCGCCGCGCTGCTGTGCGCGCTCTGCGCCGCGTCGCACCTTGCAGGCGCCTTCCTGCGACGAGCGGCCCGAGACTCTGGCGCGCTGCTCGCACGCCTAGTGCGCGGCCATAAACTCGGCCCGACCTGCACACAGAGCCGCAACTGCTCGCCAACTCACACTCACCGCCGCTCAACAGCAACTACCACCACCGCCTAGACATGACTCAACCTGGTCGCCGTCTCCTCCTCCTGCTCCTCCTCCTTCTCCTTGGCCGGCGCGTCCTTCGCGCGCCCGCCGGGAATCGCTTTCGTCGTGGCCGCCCGCTCAAGCCCCAAGTCTCGAGCCTCATCCTCCAAACCTTCAAACCTCCAAACGCAAGCCTCGAGCCGGCTCATGGCTCGCCGGCGCGCCATTGAAACACGTCCGCCCGCTCATGGCAGCCTCCCGCGCTTGCATCATTCAATCTCGTCAACCGACATTCAAGGCTCAATCTGCGCCACAGAGACAGATAATAGCCGCGCGCTCGCGTGACCATTTCCCTCCAATCTCGCTCGTCTTGGCCGCCACAGCCGTGCACTTGTTCGCCTCCTCCCGAGCGCCTCGGACGTCCAACTTCGAAGGCCCAACTACCACGCTTCCAGCAGGCCCTCGTCCGCGCTCCATGAGCTGCAGGCGGGCTCATGCTCGTTGCCCAACTCGAGCCTCATTGTTTGGCCCGTCCGATTGCGTCGACGGGCCGCTAGATGCGGCCGCTCTCTCGCCGGACTCGAAGAATCATACTCGCGAGCATTAATTCGGCCGAGTCATAACTCCGATTCCGGCCAAATCGGGACCACTCGGCCCATCCTTGAGGCTGATCATCTCAACTCTGATGGGCAGCGCGTTCCATTGGGCACTTGGGCCTGCAGAATGCAGACTGCACATTGCACCTTAGCGCACGCCGCTCGTGTGCTGTGCTGTGCGAGAGGTTCGCACAGCACAGCACAGCACTGCAGAGGAAAGCACACGAGTTCAAGGCTCGCCCGCACCGCGAGATGCGTCACTGGGCAACCCCGCCCGCTAAACACACGCAATGCAGCCCCCGCACTCGCCCTGCAAATGGCTCCACTCTCAACTGGCCCCAAATGGGCCCCTTGGAGCGCCTTCAAGTGTCACTGACGGGCACCCTAGGCTAGCTGGATGGTGGGGTTGTGGAGAGGAAGGACGAGGGTGGACTTTTTTTTCTTTGGTGGACAGAAGTGGCTGTCAGATGGTCAGAATATCGTTGTGAAATCGCCAAGGTGGAGAGATGCAGATATGGAGTCTCGCTTGTTTATTTGTATCTAATCAGTCAGTAGACGGCCAAAGAAACCACTCAGCCGGCACAGGCGAGCACCGATATGGCCAGAATGAATATGAAGGCCGACAGACTGTACCAGAACCAGCGTTTGACGCTGTGCTGTTTGGCGTTGGTGGCCGCGCCAGCAGCCAGACCCCCAATTCCCTTGTAGGTGACTGTGTTGTAGTAGCGTCTGCCCACTCCGCCCAGCTTACTGCTCAAGCCCGACACTGGCTGGTCGTGGCCCGAGGAGGCTCTCTGTTCGGCCACGTAGCTGTCAAGCTCGCGAACGAGCTCCTGGTTGCCGTCCATTTGGCCGCCCTTCTTGAACATGGACCCAATCACCCTAAAGGAGCCCCGCTTCAGATTGGCCACTATGAACTGGCTCACCTTTTTGAATATTCTCTCACGGATGCGCTCCAGCTCCTGCTTGTGGGCCTCGAACTTGCCGATCAACTTCAGGAACTCCTTGTCCTCCCGCTCGATCAGCTGGTCCTCCAGCGAGATTCCATAATCGGGCTCATATTGCACCTCCGGAAACTCCCGCTCGAGACTAGTCTCCATCTCGCTGGAGGAGGCTCCAATCTCGCCACTAGCCCTAAGCTGGTCTCTCTCCTCGCGGCTTAGTAGTCGGACCACTCGCTGGTCCTGTTGGGCCTCGAATTGGGGGTCCTCAACGAGCTCAATGTGGAGCAATGTCTCGCAAATGTACACTATCCTGTACCACTGGTGCACCTCCTCGTTGGCCGCCATCTCTCTCAGCTCGATGGCCAGATCTTCGCCCCGATAATTGAAGCCCATGTTAGAGAGTCTCACGATGGGCACTATCAGCTGACTGTAGATTGGCCTGAAGCGTCGTTTGCAAACAAACTGCACCCGTTTGATCAGACTGTTGGTGATGGATTTTATGGCCAAAGTGTCATCATCGTCAACTCCATTCAGTTCTTTGTTTCTCTTCTCCTCGCCAAACAATGCCTGAAGCAACTCCTGAGGCAATATCAGATCATCGTAATCCTGAGGATCGTCTAAAAGGCCCGCCAGTGTGCTGTTGTCTGACACCAGTTTGCCCACCAGCTCAAAGTCCTTCTCTCGGAGCAGATGTTTACTGTCGAAAGTCAACGAGTTTATCATGTTCTTCTTGCACACTTTTGACACCCGAAAAGCGTAGGCCAAAAAGAAGTTCATTAACACTTTGGGCAGTCCAATTTCATCTGGTCTTATATAGTTTTCGTTAAACTTTGCAATTTCGTCCACTTTTCTCGCCCCGCAAACATGGTCACTCTCTCCCTTTGGCTCTCCGGCAGCCACCAAGTTTCTCAGCTCCAGAATGGCGCCTCTAATAGATTCGGGACACTCCAGAGAGCTGCTGGTTTCCAAATCGGCTGCAATCTTTTCCAATTGTGAGATTCTAGTCAGCTCGAAGTTGTCCTTGTTCCAATTGCCATTGCTTTTGCTCTTACAGAGTTTCTCTAGCGTCAGTTCTGCTCCAATATTTGCAACGAGCAAAGTTATGAGCAGCAACAACTGCACCAAAATCAGGGCCGATCTTTGGACAAGCATCTTGGACAGATAATGATTGCTTCGACTAGCAGGAAGACTGTCTTAAATATATCAGCTAGATATGTGAAATATATCCTCAGGACAAACGGGGATAAACCACCAACGCTCTCAGTCAATCAAATCTATTGATTGGAAGCAACAAGCTCCGGGTTTAAGAAAACAGAATGATATCACAATGGTTTCACAATAGTTCATCACAGTACGTGATGCTCTCACAAGAATTGCTCGACAGTGAAAGGAGTTGCCCACGATTTAAGGCCGTCTATTTATCTATCTGTTACTATATATAAATGCCTCCCACTGTATGGGACAAGAGATTTTGCGCCATACGCCTCTCATGGGCCAGCTGTGGCCTTTCTCTCAGCTCAATAGTGGTCCAAAATCGACAGATACTTCTAGCTGTTCACCGTTAGATCCCGAGAGATTGGGACTCTCTGCCTTTTCGGTGGGTTAGCTGTTGCGTCAGTAGAGCATTTTTGGTTACGATCCAGATTTCTCCTTGGGGCCAAGATTTGGGAGTGGCCAACAGATCAGCGACATCCATTGAGGCCGTGTATTCAGGTGATTTGCACAGTGATTCGGACAGAGTGCTCGAAACTGTCATGAAGTTGTAAAAGACATTATCTATGCTCATGGACTGATCATGGAGGATAATCATTGTTCGCATCTGTTCGTGCACTTATCTCGTCTACTTGGAGGCTTAGACAGTTTGCATAATCTGTGAAAGGCATCCTGAATGCTTTCGCCATCTCATCAAATGTATTCTCTCTTGTCCGTAACAAATTTTCCTCCTCGTCCTCGAGCGACAAATACTAAACTTTCAAGCGTTCGTCACTTATCGACTAGCTCGACACTATCTCATCCACCACCGAAGGAAGTCAGTCAAGCTGTTGAGTGTTAACTCTCTGATTGCAAGCACAAGAATCTATAATTTTGGTCAGTCATGCGGGTCTACAGAGTTAATTTCCTCTTGGGTAAGGATTGAGAAACTTCATGGAACCAGTTATGAAAGATTTCTAGTGAAACAGTAGTGTTGATTGTCTCATCTTTTCCGAAAAATCAAACCAAATGTCCAATCTAGCCGCATCCGCCGTGGCGCTGGTGGTCCTGCTCGATCTAGCGACCGGCCAGGGTCCACCTGTTTACACAAACTACTTACAGCAACAGGAGGGCTACCTTCCGCCGCCGCCGCCACCGCCTCTCCACCCTGTGGGCTACATCCATCGAAACGAGTTTGATGGAAAGAAGCTTGACAAGGAATATGAGAAGGCGATTGAGTTGGGCAAAGTTCCCGATTTGAAGGACAGGAAAAAATTCGAAAAGGAATTCGAGAAAGGGTATGGCAAAGGTGGCAAGGATTACGACAAGGAATTCTATAAGCAGGAGAAGGATAAAGAGGGTGGTGAGAATGGAATGCTGTCCTCGCTATCCAACAGAGTCTCCGGAGCTTGGAGTGAGTATTAGATTCTATGTGTCTCTTTCCTAATCATTCAGCAGCTAGAAAGTCTAACGAGCATCACAATCCGCTTCAACCCGAACCAATAGAGAGCATCTCCCCTTTTGGCAGGCGTAAGAGAGACGCTAACCAAGTGGTGGGCAATTCAACGAAGGTTGAGGATCAAATAGCACCGACTACTAAGGTCAATGGACAATCCACGTCTCGCTTGGCCTCACAATCATCAGGTGACAAGCCCATGACTTCGGTTGGCTCAACTGGTCGAGGAATCAACAGCTGTAAGTAGCACTTTCAAAGAGCTTTGCATGCAACTGCAAAGCTCTATATGATGTTGATTCTTGATTCCAAATTAGTGACCATTTTAACACTTAGAATATCTTATCGTTATTATTGCTATTGAAACCATCTAATCATAGACGAACATGCCCACCACAAACCTAGAGAATTCATCTACTTCAAGGTACCGAAGGATTTGGTCTGTAGTCAATACTACTAGCTTTGCTATTGCCAGTATGCTTGATTGCTCTCTTTCGAAAGGGTGCTTATCAAACATAAGAATTTTATGAGGTACAATATGGGCACAAACAAATAAACATCTTAATCTCATTGTGCCTTATCCTGAGAGCTACTTGATGCTTTTGCTGTGCCTCTCTCCTTGTGAACAACGTAACCTTTTTCAATCAAGTCTGGTATCTCGACAGCCAGCCAAGGTGCCAGTCCCATGGCCATGGCTTGTGCAATTCCAAACTTTGGCACATTCCTCGCCCACAGAGGCTTAAAATGATCCGAGATACAAATTTTTCCTCCTCGGAACATTTTGGATGTCTTACCATCCAATTCTGGCAATGCTATTTCTGGAGCCGTTTCTGGATATGTTACTGGAATATCGAACTCGATATCAAATTCATACCTAAGATAATTTTGCATGTGCCAACATTTGCCGAACCATTTAGTTCCATCCTTGTTGGCCTCCAATTGGAACCAATCTGTATCATTTTCCTTATTCTGCTGTACATATTTTATCAAGGCCGCATATTCCTCTTTGAGCCTCTGAGGCCAAGCTGGATCTCTGGGTCCAGCCCTAGTCCTAAGGGAAGGGATCTTTCTCAAGACGTTTTTTGTATTGTCATCCATGTTTTATCTTTCATCAACAGCTGCAAAAATAGCAAACTGCTAGACGGACAAAATCTTGCGCTCCATATGAGAGCTGTGCGCATCACTCGATGAGACTAGCACGATATCGCTGACACATAACTTGGCTTCGAATAGTCGTCGCGAGACAAGTGGCACAACGAGAGATGCACTGTCATAAACGCTGCTGTCATCTTCGGGATCCTCTAGAGACCACGGGTACTAATCACCCCTCCCAATGTGCCGTCGAGATCTCACCCGGGAACAAATTAACGCCGCTTACATGAGATCCAGGTCCAATCCAAGCCTCGAAAAAGTTTGAATATGAGCAGATATCACCGCTTGAAAAGAAGGCTGGCAGGTGATCAGCTTAAAGGGGCGTCGCGACTTATAACAAGCGAATCGATCAACAGGGCCATTGAGCTTCCTATGCCAAGTGATATGCTCATTAGCTCATAATAATCAACTGAATTCACTCAGTCAATCCAGCCCTTGAACGACGAAAGTTGCAGGGAAAAACCCAATTGTCTAGATACGAGAGACATTGGCTGTCTAGATCCGTCTGCACTAGTCCGTGACCTATCGAACGTCATCGAGCATATCAGGCTAACCTGACGACAAGGTGGGCTCGCTTGTGAAACTGGAACTTCTCCTAACTTACCCAATCTACCAGGTACATAGTCAACTACCACTCCATCACCCTTGACTATAGCTAATCAACTGCCGGATACTAACTTAGACCTAGAAAAAGCTTTCAGGCTTTACAACTGGGGACTCAAATTTCTCGTACATCGGCGCGAGATTGATAACGAAGTTATCTTGGCTGGCGATGAAACTACTCGTAAGGCAATCCCAAGATCAAAAAAGGAAGCAAAAATTTTCCAGAAAGTGGTTTATTCTCGAGCTTATCACTTGATACTTGTCACGGGTTTAGCTCGTTCATTGGCCATCATAACTGGACGGCACTTGAGGATATAGAGGAATTGGACTAATTGTGATAATGGATTCCTATGTGTTACTCTGCACGGTAAAGATTGTCGTAGTGTACTATTCTTCTCGGTTGTGCTATGTTGTGGAGATTGTGTAAGTTGTCCCAATACTTGAAGAGAAAGTCACGCGCCAAGAGCCTCACCCAAGGGGTTATCTTGATCTTATGATCTCGGTAGTTCAACAACAATTCTTGCATCTCCCTCTTGGTCACATAGCGGAGATCTTGTACCTCTCCTGGGTTCGGATTGAGCTTGATGTCTTTCTTAAGGATCAGTATATAATCCACCTCAGACTCTCCCCATAGACCTCCGTCAGATTCAGCCCTGTATGCTATTCTGTTGACAAATTTCAGTTCGTCGGCTTTGATATCTCCATATTCAATGCCTAGCTCGAAATTTGCACGTCTTATGGTTGCTCTCTTGACACCAATGGCATCACCGTCGTCTTCCATCTCGGTGGGATCAAACAATGGGTGTGAACAGCATGCATTTGTATAATAATTTGGGAATGTGATCTTACATGCGGCCCTTTGAGTTAAAAGAAATCTGTCCTGTTCGTCGAATATGAGCAGAGACAATGCCCTATGGTAGATTCCTTTACGAACAGTGTCTATTGAATGAGATTCACCCTTGGATATGGAGCCTATTATGTTGTCCTGATTATCGACCTTGACCAGTTTCTCACTGTGATAAAACTCTACCTGCTTGGGGTCCAGATTCTTCACTGCAAGTTTCCATGGTGCCACTTCCGAAGCTTCTTGGCCTAAGCCAAGGTTCCTCCGAGAGAGCTTCTGAATGGGTAAAACGCATTTTGCTTGTCTGAATGTACTAAGGCACGAATTGCTAATCTTAAAAGAGCTTGCGATCATTTTGTCATTTGTTAAAATACACCCTAAAATTTGATCCTAAAATAGAAGAAAACAATATTAAAATAACAACGATGGACACTCAAGGGTAGGTTTACATTTCTAAACTGTTTGAGTTATCGTTCACTGGCAGTAGACTTTATAATACTGACAAAGATAATCGATAAGACAGAACTTCCCCAGTCAAAAGAACTGAGGTCTAAATGCCGTAGTTGCTGAAGAGTACATCGCTGCGTCTGGAAGGCAAAAAGCTAGCTTGGGAGATCTGCACTGTAGACAGCGCGAAGTGAGCTCATAGGCGTACAGGTTGATTGTCTGGTCTAAGTGTGCCAACAAGATGAGCTGTCTGGTCGCCTAGTTGCGTTGTAAATAGGGCACACAGAACAGGTCTCTGTTCATTCATGAATCTCAATTGGTCAGGCGCGCAACCGCAAAGCTCCAGACACAACGGCGCCGACTCAATTGTTGAGCTTGTTCCAGCTCTCGACTCCAAACTTGACCACAGACAAATTCCAAGTCACGTCTGGATTTTTCTGTCGAGGAAGGGTTCTAGCTTGACTTGGAGAAGTTGTGTTCTCAGTCTCTGTCTGAGTGCAGTTCGGCCTATCTTCGGAATCGCCTCTCACATGTGCTTACCGTGAAACACTCCGTAATTTTGATCGGTGGACATCTGATGTTAGGCTCGATTGTTCTTGTTCTAAGGTTGTCATAGGAATACGAGATGAAATCTCCTCCACCTCGTCGTTGTCATTCTTGATGTTTTGTGTTGGATCTCATTTTATCAACATCTTCCTTCTGAGCCGCGATGGAGAAACTCAGATCCTTCCTGATCGTTTAGCAGAAAGACTGCATGATCTCACAACACCGAGGGATCAGAAAATGTTCAAAATTTAGATATTTTGACTCCTTGGATGACCATGAATGGTGGAGCAAACAAGAAGAAAGGACCACCAAGTGTACTGTTCAATAGAGAATCGCGCGATACGCACCATGTGACCAGCATCGTGCATGAAGTGAAGTTCAAGATCAACAACAATGGCGAATAGATTTAAACCTCCACTGTGATCGTAGATATATTAGTTTACTCCGAATAATGGAGAAACCAGAGATAGACTCCGGCAGTAAGGTGGATAGTCCCATCGAAGCAATATTATACTGCGAATTCCACACAACTGCCGGACCCATGATTGTCTTTCAGATGCCGCAAGGCTATGTAACAAAGGAGCAATTTGACTCCCTAAGCAATTATCTCATTCCAAAACCTGAACTAGAGAGAAAATTACAAACTGTCAACGCTTTAGGCTTGAAAATCATCGGTTATCCCATCGGTATAGATCATACAAGATATGCTAGAAATAGACTGATATTCAATGCTTGCTTTGTTTGTCGTCCACAAATGCGAACCTTTCACTATGAACCACTTGTGAAGAAGCTCAATCGCTATTTCGAAGAGCTGGAGATGGAGTGCCAATTCCTATCAAACCCCACTAGTCGTGAGAAGATACCCAGCCTCCTAGAGGATATCAGGGTCAAACTGAACAATCTAAAAGCATGTCGGATTGAGATGACTTCCTCAACAACTATAAACTTGAAGATTGTTAAAGTTCACCCGGATCCCGAGGACGTTCTCGACGAACACGTGCCTTTGCTGAAGATCCCAAGGAACCAGCTTAGGCCCAGCCGCTGGGACTTGACGACACAACAGATTTTACCCTACATAGACGGGTATAGGCATGTGTCAAGGATAGCAACAGAGGCGGACGTTGAAGTTAGTCTTGTTAAAGCTTGTGTTCAGAATCTTATCTACTATGGAATAGTGAAATTGATACCCATATTCCAGTATTCAAACTCTTACCTACCGACCCAGAAGCTGGTTGAACTATATGAGAATGAGGAGTTGCGTGAGGATTGCATTAGATCGGTGGCCAGGTTTTTCAGTCCAGTAGATAAGCAGCCCAGCTTCAAATCGATCTTTCGGATGTTTTGTAGTATGAACTATGGGATCACCATCAGGGATTTGTGCTTGCAGTTCAACCCCAGCAGTCTCAACATAGATGAGAAGCAGCTGATTCGGTTTGGTCTGATGAAAGGTCTCATAAGACGGATCCACCGTTACCCTGTGCTGATTGAGGATCGAACGAGTTCCCCGCCTTCCCCAGTATCTAGTTTAAGCAAAAATCTCTTCGATGGAGACCACAATTACGATCAAATCTGTTGCAAAGTTGCGAAGCAGAATCTAAGCATCAAGGAACTGAATGACGATGTGGAGCGTCGAGACGATATCCTACTGATACACAAGTAAAGGAAATCTCAGGCTGACTAGACTAGTGATAAATAACGACAAGCTCTCCCCTTTATGTCGTCTCTTTAGACATTACAATACATTACAGCTTTTCGATATGTCATTTATTTCGGCTCTGACGAAACAGTGTTCCAGCAACTTCTTACCGCCTTCAATCGAGTTTTTTTTCAATACAGTATTCTCTGAATATAGCAATATCACATTCGCTGGAATGTCTCGTCGATTTGTAGTTTGGGACTACCTCTGAAAGTTTTGTTTCTGCAAACTGTAGAGGCAAGAGCATTCTTCATTTGCCTGCTGCCAAATGGCTGATCGTTTCAAGACAAACTTGCTCGAGATCGAATCAAATTGTCCATTTGGGATTAGTGGCGATTGTGATTTAGGAGAGTTTCCAGCGGTCCGGCTTTCCAGTATTAGTTTAGGTAGCGACCTGAGGTAAGCCTGTGCCGTTTTGCATGCTTGCGACTGGCTGTTGTTGGCCGCCCGATTGTTCCGCATCGAAGAAGGCCGATATGTGAAGATAGACAATCCAGTACATGAGCTGGAAGCAGACGAAGCAGACTGGAAATACAACACGCGAATATTTGTCAATGTCGGAGGGCCTGATTCCAAAGATGGTCTCCAAAGCTCGATTGTAGGGCATTGCGAAGGGAGGATTGGCCGATGTGAATTGGGCGAAGTTGGGATTGCTCGAGGGGGGCAGCCCCTTGTTGCGTCTGTGGAGGTTGACAAATTGGGCGGCCGCCGCCGTAGCCGCGTCGGTGGGCGACTTGTTCTGGGCCAGGTAGGCGGGCGGCATTGGCAAGGCGGAATTGGAGCAAAATTGCCTACTAGAGCTGCTCCTTAGGTTGCTCGTCTGGTCCATCTTGGTCGATCTGGAGTCCGTCAGATAGACGCTTGTGTGGCGTAGGGGCGCCTCTGGAGTGATCTGGTGGCTCTGGTGTTCTGCGGCAAAGGTGATGTTTCTGGGCAAAGTGTGAACCTTGTTGACGGAATTGAAATGACGATCGGCCATTTGGACACTATCACAGTGGTTTCTCTCGCAGGCACACCTCCTCTGTTTCCCCTCAGGTCTCGAGATCGAGTAACAGTTCTGGCGCTCCTCCAGCACCAACTGGTCCAGGTGCACCTGTTGCCTCTGCTGGTGGTGGTGTTTGCAGGCCAAGGTGGCGGCTCGAGGGGCTAGGTTGTTGCGGGCGGTTGGCTGGTGGCAGCAGGCGACTCCAGCCCGCCCGTCGACCTCCAGCTGGTGGTCGGCCGCTCCGGCGCAGGCCCCGTGCTGCTGCTGCTGGTGCTTGGGGCAGCTCTTGTCCTCGGGGCAGTGGTGCCAGTGGTGGTGGTGATGGTGGTGGTGGTGGCCATGCTTCGGGGTGGGACTGGCGGGCGGAGGGTCGGCCATGGAGGCGAGGAAGCAGTCGGCGCCGAGGTGCTGGTCGCCGGCGCGGGCGCCTCCGAGTGGCCCCAGTGATAAGACCGGCGACGAGTGGACGCCGGCCGAGTGGCCGCCGAAGGGCTCGTTGGAGGCCAGGCCGGTGGCTCCGTGAGCTTGACTGTGGTCGGGCGGCGAGCCGAAGAGGTTTCCGGAGGCGGCGGCCTGCTGGGCGCTGAGGGCCATTGCGGCGGCCGCTGCAATGGCGCTGCTGGTGGGCGGCAAGTGCTCGGCGCCGTGCATGGCCTGCAGCTGGCCCAGCAGGCGCGCGTTTGCCTGGGCCTGTGCGTGCTGGGCCTGGGCCTTGCGCATGGCGATCCGCTTGCCCAGATAACCCACTGTGGCGTACTCGAGCAGGGCCGCAAACACCATGACGAAACAGGTGCCCAGGAAAATGTCTATCGACTTGACGTAGGAAATCTTGGGCAACGCCGCATTGGTGCTAGACATGAGGGTTGTCATTGTGAGCACCGTGGTCACGCCCAATTGGACGCGAGCCGGCGAGGCGTTACGATGCAGCCAGAAGGAGACCCACGAGATGACGACTATAAGCGAGCTCGGGATGTAGATCTGGATGAGGTAGTAGCCCATGCGGCGGGCAAAGTGGAGCTCGGCAATGAGCCGCGAGTAGGTGCCTGTGATTTTTGTAGCGCGAATTTTGCATTGGTTAGCACTAAGAGTCTGCAAAGGTTGCAAAATAGGGCCCCACTGGAGGGAGCCTTAATTTGCCATTTTTTCGACAATTTTGCAATTTTTTTTCCTCAATTTTGCCATTTTTTCGGCAATATTGCCGAAGAATTAATGGCGACTCTTTCAGCTTCCTTTGTTCCCCTGTTTGGGAGGAGAAAACTCGGCAAAAATCGAGAAAAATGTAGAAAAATTGTGGAAGGAAGAGCACGAAGCTCGTTAATTAAAAAACTAACCTGAGCTCAGCTCCTCCAGGCGATACTTTTGCACCGTCTGAACAATGTCGAACTGGGGCAGAGAGATCTCCTTGTCGCGCTCCACGGCGGTCTCCTTTCTGGCCCAGCGGTAGATGATGTCCTTGATGTTGTAGCCGTCTTTTGTTTGAGTCCAAAAACATTGTTGTGCGCCAGGTCGGCCAAGTTGCCGCGTTGCAGTTCAGGTGAGACAAGGTTAGGTGTTAGTCTGCGTGCAGAGACAAATGCCGGCAGGTCAGCCCTCCAGCAGACAGTCAACTAGAGTCAATTACAAGCTGAGTTAGCATAAACTGGGGCCGCTCACAAGCCAGCCGCAACGGCGAGCTAACTGTGGCCCTTTGCGCCCTCGACTGGGGCCCTCATTGTTGCAGGCGTCGAGGCGTAAAACGGAGAACCGAGCACTCAGACCGCATGATAATGGCTCGCAATGAGTTCTTTGGAGTTTAATGCGGGCGGCCAGCGTGAGACATTCCATCACGAAGTGGGCCGGCCGCCCCGAAGAGGCCCCTCCCTAAGCGCAAGTGGAGGGCCCTCCTCCAAGTTGAAGGGCGGCCGCGCTCAAAGTGGATTGGGGCCCGTTCATTCATCACGCCGGATGAGTTATCAGCCAGAGTTAATCTCGAGTCAAGATTGGGCCGCAGTGGCCGGAGTGGCGGGCAGCCTGAGGGGCAGGAGTTAAACTTACAGCTCTCGGCCTCGATGGTGCACCGCTGACGGTCCATGGGGAAGTACTGCAAATTCATCGGGCACGAAGAGGTAACAGTGAGTCTGTGTGTTTGTGTGTGTTTGGCGACGATACGACAGTGCTGAGTTAGTGGGGCTGGTCAGCCAGAGAGACTGTGTGTATCTACTTGTTTGGGTTAAGTGCCCGCGGGGACGCCCAGCGACTTGGGGCGGCCGGCGCGCTGAGCTCGCTCGCTCATTGTTTCAGGACCTTGCGCCGCACTGGCAGCGCACGCTTGACACTCGGCCGGCCAGACAATAGCACACACATGGGCCAGCAAGCCGCCCACTGTCTCCCCCACTCATGTCCAGCTTGGGCGGCCGATTGTGTGGGCTTGGCGGCCGCAGCTGCAGCTGCAGAGGTGGGGCCCAGCTCTGGCTTGCCAGCGAACCGCTTGGGCAGCATTTTTAGTCAGCAAGCCGGCGCAACAAAGCGCACAATGGGCATAAATAAGCTTCCGGCGGGGCCCTTTCATCATGCGGCCGGCATAAATCCGGCTCATCTGCCCGGGCTCGCCAGTGGCCAGCAGCTAGTGGCTAGTGGCTAGTGGCCAGTAGCTAGGAGGCTAGTGGCTAGTAGTGGCTTGCCAGGCGCCACTTCTGGCCAGCCATATGGAGCGGAGGTGGCGAGGCTCTCGCGTGTGGTGGGCCGGCGCCAAGAGGGGCGCCAACTCACCTGATTGAACGATACACTTCGCCCGAGTGGTCGATTCTGAGGAACACGTTGGGCGTGGTGGCCTCGTGGAAGTAGGCCTATGGTGTGGCGTTGGTTGTGAGGCCACACGGCAGCGTGTCAGTGTGCCATGTTGGTGGCCAATTTGGGGTCCGATTTTGGGCCCCAATTTGGGCGCCCGTTTTGTCGGTGTTTTCGTTTTCGTTTTCGTTTTCCAGTTGGTACATCCAGTTTGTGGAAGCAGGTGGTGCCATTTGCAGCAGGAAGAGAGGGGCTTTTGGTTAGTGCTGTTGGGGCGGCTGCACGATGCATTGTCTGCTTCTGGCAAGGAGATTTGCCCACTGCAACCTGTTCGTTAGTGGACAGGTTGGGCGCCCTTTTGCGGCGCCCCAGCGGCAAGCCAAGCTTAGCCAGCTCGTCAAGCTGGCCACTCCCAAGCCGCAGGAGTGCCACTGCTAGTTATTGGCCACGCGCGAGAGGCGCCAGTGTGCAAACAGAGCCACCGGAAGTCCATTTGGAGCCACCCAGTGGAGGAAGTGTTGCCCAGGCGGCTGGACAAAGTGGCTCCTGCGAGAGAGCTATGGATCCTCATGGTGTGGCCTATTGCTCCACAAGCTTGCCAAGAGGAAGCAGCAGAAGTAAGACGAGCAAAAGGGGCCACAGATGGGGGACAATAAAAGCATTAGGGGCCAAAAAATGGGGGGGCGAAATAAAGAGATAAAAATGAAATGGGCCCCGAAAAAGTGGGCGAACAGTAGAGACTCACCATTTTTTCGTTGCCAAAAAATGTGTCCGGAAGCCAAATCTTTTTCGAAACCTCAGCCCCAACGTACAGCGTCTGGATGTCGCCCAACTTTTTGAACGACAACCTAGGGTCGTGCCAGGTTTGGCGGAAGTAAAAGTCGGCCGTGAAGTCCATCATAACCTCGCTCACCGAGCTTATGGACAAGATTCTCATTGTCACATTCACTTCCACTGGAGGGCCCCCATAATTGGGTCTGACTCGTTTGTCGTAGCCCAAGCTCATGAATCTGTCCAAAATGCCCGTAATTTGTCTCCCAGTTTCCCTGTTTCGTGTCATCAATTGATTTCATTGCAATACACGCCAATTTGGTTAGTGTCTATTTTGGAATCTCTATTTCCTTAGCAGTTTTCTTTTGCTGCTCACTTTCTGGCTTTCCTCCTAAAGCTTAGAGCGTGCTCATTTCATGTACATTGATCACTTGGATCACTTGGCTCTAACCCACGAACAAAATGCAATGCAAGACGAACTAGAGACACTCACAGATAGTTTGGCCGCCCAGTGCTCACGCCGAGCTGGCCCTGAGGATGAGGTCTCGTTTGTACAGTCGAGGTGCTGTTGGTCTGCCCGTGGTGGTGTAGTTGTTGCTGTTGCAGAGCTAAGGAGAGATCGAGCAGGTGCGCAACTAGGCACACGAGCAGGCAGGAAACTGGTCCCAGATACAGTCTCTGGCCAGCTACAGTCTTGAGTGGCTTCCTCTCCTCTTGAGTTGCCGCCCGCTCAGAAGCTTCACGAGCTTGCTGGCTTGTGTCTTGGTGCAATTTTGCGGTGGGCATCTTGAGGTGGAGGCAAAAATTGGCCGAAATTGTGCAAATTGGTTGCCGGAAACTTGCAGATATTGATGAGAAGTGTGGAAATTGAGTAAATCTTGCAAGATTCTCGCCAATTTCGGCCACTCTTCAGACGATTTTTGGCCAAGGACAAACTTGGGCTGCTTCAGTGAGGCGTGGCGGCGTCCAAATTGACCTTCACTTATTTCTGATTGCGGAATTTTCAACTATGAATTTGCTAAATTTTGACACAATTTTGACAAGATCTTCTTGTTTAGACACGGCAGACTCTCGCCCAGACACTCGTTTGGGCCCGCATTCATCTGAGCTTGAGTGTGGCGGCGCAAAGGGCGAGCTAGCAGCCAAGTGTGGCCCACTAATGAAGACCGTTTCACCTCGCCACTTTGGGCCCGAGCTTGGCAGTGTTGAGCTTGGCAATGTTGAGCTTGGCGTGGGAGTGCATGATTTTGTTTTTTAATGAAAACTGGCGAGCCGAACAAAATTGGCGCCCCGAGCTAGTGTCTGGGCGGCCTGTGGGGGCGAGTGTCCAAAGCTCGTCTATTGTGTCTGGCCACTTTAGCGTTTCAACTTGACACTTGCAACTGGCAACTGGCGACTGGCGACTTGCAACTTGCAACTTTCAACTGCACACACTTGCAACTCGGCCAGACGGAGCGAACTGTGTGTGTGTTTGTCTTGGCTCGCCACTTGAGCTCGTTGAGCGAGTTCCAACAATTGGCTAATTGAAAGGTTCCCCACTGGCCAGCTGGCGGCGCTGCAAACCACTGGGCCCAATGCTTAGTGTGGACTGACTTTGGGCCGCTCTCTGCTCGCTGCTCGCTGCTGGTGTGTGGTCGCCACTGTGGCGCTTCAGATCGGGCCAGCGAGCTTGCCAGAGGGCCGCCTCGCCAGAGGAGGGGCGGCAACCCTTTGGGAGGGGGCGCAAAAAGTGGCAAGGCGGCGGACTGTGAGCGGCCTGCGCCTGCGCGTCTGCCTGAAAACTTGCAAAACACTGTGGCCCATTGTGTCTTTGCCAATGTGTGTCTGCAATACACACTCTCTAACTCTACAGACTCTGTGCACTTCGCAATGTATCAAAACACTCTGGAGTGCACACACATGGACGCCTCTCAGCCGGCCGCTTCTTATCGGCTCGAGCTCGATAATGATTTCGGCCCCGCCAAGACGCCCAAAGAAAGAGGCCCCATTCTCTCCCTTTCTTGGCCATTCTCTGGCCACACAGCGGGCGCCAAGTGGCCCGCCGCCAACGACTCACTTGCCGCGTCCTTAGGGCGCCCTGCAGGCCCACCGACAGGCCGCCAGTCTCAAGCTGCGACGCGCCGCCAGCAACCGGCCGCCAGATTAGCAACGAGAACAAACGAGACCAGCATATTGGCGCCGAGGCCAGTCTGGAGCTGGCCAGCGAGCTCAAGTGGCGCCCTGCCACTTCCGCCGCCGCCCAAGCACCCTCGGCTGCAGGAGCTTTCCAGTGGCGAGCGACCTTTGCTGCGATAAGGCCGCGGCGGAACACAAACACACTGACAGGTACCACTTGAGCTCAGCTTGCGAGCGCCCCCGGCCACGAACTGCACGACGGCTGAGCTGCGGCTTGGCTGGAGGCTCCTCTCATCTCGGCCAGGCGGGCATCGATCTCGAGTGGTTGGTGGCCGAGGAAGAGCGGAAGCGAATTCAAATAAACTGGCGGCCTGCAGGCGAGATTGGCGACTAATTTGGGCGCTCGAGTGGGGCGCCCAAGAGGCCGGCGGCGAGCGAGCAGCATGGAAGTTTGTTTATTTGGTTGGCGCGGAGGATGGTGGCCCGCGAGCAGTCGTGTGGGCGAGCAATTGGGCGGGAGCCAAGCGGGGCCGAACAGAGCCGCCTTCTGGCTGACTAGGAGCAGACTTCTTGGACTTCTTGGGGTCTAAGAAGTCTGGCAAGGCTGGGCAGCGAGAGAAGTCTAAGCGAGTCTGAGCAAGTCTGAGCAAGTCTGAGCGAGTCTTGAGCATCCCAAGAGCACAGCTGAGGGGCGGCCGAAGGCAGTGTGGCGGCGGCCACCAAGCTCGCAAGTTATCTAATAGACCATTAATATAATTTTGGGCCCCAGTGTGCAGCTCGTTTGCGCGTCTGCTTGGGCCCAGCAAGCCAGCCGGCGGGCCGAGACGCGCCCGCAGACAGTCCGCCGGCCGGAGACAGTCTGGCGCGCTTGGTCTTCGCCCGGCGGGCTCGCCGAGCTCGTCTGGCCGCCAGCAGTCGTCCGGCGCCACAAAGGGGCCACACACGAGCTTCCGGGGGCGCCGCTCGCTCGCTTGGTGGCAGCCTTGGCGGGCCCTTAGCTGCGGGCCCTCGTCGGTCGGGCTCGCCAGTTTGGAGTCGCCAGCTTGGGGTTGGCGGCCGAAACGAGCCAGGCAGAAAGCTGATGGCGTGTTACCATATTAATATAATGTCACTCATTACAATAATTGTGCGCCCAGATATGTGCGGCCGGCCAGCTCGGTGGGCTTTTTAGTGACCACACTTATTGGCTGCCCGGCGGGCGCAGAAGAGGCGCCCGCCCACAAGAGGCCAGGATGCGCCCAATTGTTTGGCGGGCGCATCGAAAAATCCATCGCTCGTTCGCGTGGGGCCGGAAGTGGCGCTGTTTGTGTGCACTGGAGAAATGCAACTGCGCCAAAGCTAGTCCACAGCTTGGGGGCGTTTGGCGGGCCCGCTAATGGGCCTGTCGTTTAGGGACTTGTGGCGCCGCCAATTCACTTGCTGTTAGTTTGGTTGATGCTGTTGCTGTTGTTGATGTTGATGTCGGCGCGGTTGTTGCGGGCGGCCGAGAAGTCTCGAGGCGAGGAGCTCGCTGCCAAGGCGAGCTTGGCGGCCTCGAGACTGGGCTCAGGCGCCAGATATGATCCGCGTGGGCCTGATTGATGGCTGGCCGCATGATGGCTTGAGTGGGCTAGTAGCTGCCCGCATTTGGACGCCACTGGAACTCTGCTGAGCGCGACTGATGGCGACCAGCCAGTTCCAATTAGTGCCAGTGAGCGCCGGCGACTTCCGGGACAAGGCCAGGAAGCTGGCCATGAATCATGAGCCGCACACAGTCCTCGGTGGCGAGTCTAAGCGTGAGTGAGCGCCCCCGCTGGGCGCCTTGCGGGCTTTCTAGCAGTATGCCTTCAGCGGCCATTGTTTGCGGGAGAGTCGCCCGCAAACTCGGCCACTCGCCAGCCAGTTTGTTCCTCCCCTTCCGGGGCCAGTCTATCCAGTCTATCCAGTCCAGCCAGTCTTGCGAGTCCAGCCAGTCTTGCCAGTGAGGCCACCTGGTTGCAGGGGGCCAGACAGTCTCTGGGGCGCCCAAGTCGAGCGGGCGGAAAACTGGCCAAGCGTCGCGGGCGGCCAGCAGCGTGCGGGCGGCATGATGAATTGTTGGCCGGCCACTCGCCGACGGCTCAATTGATTCCATCTCGCCGCCACTTGATTTGCAAACTCGCCCGCCCACACGCCGCCTGGCCAGCCTTGCGGAAGGAGCGCCGGGTGCTTGACACTGTGTCTGGCCAGCTGGCTCGATAATCCACTGGCAAGCTGGCTGGCTGGATGGCCGACCTCAAGCTCTCCTTGTGGAGCGTCTGGCGCAAGTTTGGCGCCCGCGAGAAGGCGAAAAGTGGACTGCCAGACGGCGACGTCAGACTGGCCCGGCGCGTGTTGTTTATTTTGTCGTCCGTTTTGCCGGCTCGCCACAGTGATGGGCGCCCCACGGGCTCCCCAAAGGCTGCTCGCCGATCGATTTCCGCCCACCGTCGCCCGCCGGCAGGGCTCCTTCCGGCGGCGTCTTCGCGCGCCGCCCAGACTGATGGACAAATCGGTGGCGCTGTGACGAGCAACGCACACTGACGCGCACACAATGGCCGCTAACAATGCTCCCTCGGCCGAGCACCGCCCGCCGACAGGTAGCCTCATCTTTCCGCCCCTCCAATTCGCGTCCAGTTGCCCCGATTTGCCCGCCGCCTCATTGGCCATTCCGCTCGCCGCCAAGACCGACGAACGAGCCGCCACACGCCCACACCTTAGGCGCCCCCACCCACACCCGCACACATACACACACAGTGTGTGTGTAAACAATCAAACTCGCCGCTTCCGGTCAGCTTCTCTGCTGCTCTGCTTCCGGCGCGCCGAGCGAGGGCCGAAAATATGATCAGGAAGAGGCGCGAGTGGCCGCCTTCCTGATCGAGTGGCTGCCTTCCTGATCGAGAGGCTGCCTCCGGCCGGCGCCCAGACAGTCGTTCGTGCTCTTTTCTCGCTCGTCCCCTGCCTGGCCAAAGGCGGGCCGCGGACTGTCGCCCCCAAGACGCCCGTCCGGCTCGCTGGCCGCCCTCCAGCCCGCAACGCGCTGCCCCACTGCTCCACTGGGCCCGGTCAGTGGGGCGCCAGTGGTGCGGCGCTGGCTCGGCCTGGGGGCGGCATTAGGGGGCGGCCTGCCTGCTGGCGAGATTAGCAAGCCGGAACAGGCGGAGGCGCCGCCGGCAGCGAGCTTGCCCGGAGCTTTGGGGCCGCCAGCCGGCCCTTTGTGTGTGTGTGGGCAATTTTCAAATTCCGCTCAAACGGGAGCCCCAGTGATCGGGGGGAAAAACGTGCGCCAGAGACAATTTATCAAGATTAATTAGAGCCCCGCCACAGAAGCGCCAGCAACAACACGAGCTCGCCCGCGTTTGCCCAAAGTGGGCTCCCTCCTCCAGGTGGCCAGATGGCCGGGCAGTCATTCCGGCGACAACGCTCGCACTCTCGCCCACTTCCGTCCCGCCTCATGCACCTCCAGTGCCCGAGGGCAAAGGCGAGCTAAGGCAAGTTAAGGCACAGGCGAGGCAACAGCGACTGCCACACTTGAGAGGCGCTCGAGGACTGTGTCTTGCCGCTAGTCTGAACCAGCTAGTGAACTTGTCTCAATGTGCATTCTAATGTCGGCTGCAACGGACGATAATTACCGCTGTAATTTATCGAGCCAGCTCGCCGGAACAACTCCAAGATTTGGCACACACCCACTCGCTGGCCCCAGGGGTCCTCGTCCAAGTTGTCCCACTGGAAAACGGGTCGGGAAATTGTTGAAATCCACACGGCCAACTGTGGGGGCGGAACCGAGCCGAACTGGCCCCCTCCATCGACTGTGATGGGGCAGAAACCTGAGAGGCTGACACAATTGGGCCCATAAGTGAAATGTGGTCAAGTAGACAGGAGCAGGCGGCCTCCATTCGACCAGAGTCCGTCACGCAAGTCCACTGACAGCTGACATTCGGAACATGGGCCACTCCAGTTCAAAGACCCGTCCGGTTCTCTTTAATAAATGTTGTCACATGCGGACACACACTGGTAGGCTGCACTGGGGCAAACTCACATGCGTATGGAGACTCACTTATATATGTATATATATATATCCTTACATGTATATCTATAAGCGGGTGGACACAGTGGCGAGATAACCAGCGCACAAATGAGGGATGGCGTCTCTGGGGCAGTTGACAGAGAGATAGAGACAGTTACAGCGACAAAGACATTACAAGGACAAGTAATTACGTCCCCCCTCCAGGCCCGTGTCCATCTCTATCTCTCTCTCCTATCCTTGTCTATTCTGGTCTAGACTCTGGGGTGCCCTAAATTGGTCGTCCGGCAAAGGCCTAGGACAAGGCTGTGGACCTCATAAGATTACATGTGTCTGGAGTTACCAGACTTGGAGACGAAAATTTCCACTAACATTAGCGTGATTTATACATGGGCTAAAATTGGTAAATAGAGCTTTGTTTACTCTCGTCTCTGGTGGCAGATTTCTCGGCAGACATCCTGCAGATAAGAAAGCAGACTCGCTGAACCAGAAAGGCTCAGGTCTACGACCAGCAACGCGTGCCAAACAAAGGTTGTCGCTGGTTGCCTGTGTTCTCGGCTGTGTAGCGGCGCCGCGTGAACCTGGCGGTTTCTTGTCTGCCTGGAGGACCAACCGTATAAACACGAGAATTCACAACTCCTCCATATGCGCTCTGCAGTCTGCAGTTTGCCTGTTCACGTGGGGGGCGTTGCAGGCTGCAAGCGCGCGCTCCCAACTTTCGCCTCTGCATTCTCGACTGTTTGGCGCTCAACCGTCGATCTGCCTGCACGCCACTGGCCGCCGCGTCCCTGCGGCTGAAGCGCAGCACCACCATTGCAGGAGTCTGGCGCCGGCCAACTGCTGGTCCTCGTCGTCGGTACTTGGCCGCCATTTGTTGGGAGCTAGCAATCCGTGCGACTCGCCTTCTCCAATTGGCCAGGATCTCTCTCTCTCTGCCTGCCACTTCAACGTGCCTCATTCATAACCACTTTTATCATCACCATAATTACATTTTATCATCACTGTCATAATTACAATTAAACTCTCATAAACTGAATATGGCAACCAAATTTAACATCTATTGTGACGAACCGGTGGCCAACGACCAAAAGCATCAACAAGGTTCAACCGCTAACTCTACCACCACCACAAATACTACAACCTCATCATCTATAGCACCCACATCCAATCATTCGGCACTAAGTCATCTAGCCCCAACCGCAACCAATAATCTACTTAATAACAAGGCTGCTGATCTAACGACAACAGCCGCGCTAGCCTACCAACAACAGCAACAACAACATCACCTAGCTAATGTGATCTCACTCAAACGAGAACCTCTTGGTCTCAGACAGCACCTGACCCAGCCACAACAGCATCTACAATCGCAAATATTATCACAGCAATCAACAACAAACTCAGCACCTCCCTCTAAACAAGATGAAGACCAAGAGAATGATATATCAATGGCATCTCTAGGGTCGGACTTTGTGCCATCTATCGTACACGATGCCGATTTCGACAGCTTTGAATATTATGACGATGATGATGAAGTTATCGCCACCTCAGATGAATCAAGATTATTAGCACATGATAACAAGTTACGAGATCAGGCTGACATTCAGCCCAATCACAAGGATTACGCTGATGAAAATGATCCCTCGCTAATGATCGACGAAGATGAGGACTTCGACGAGAATGACGAGTGTCTCCAGGAGGAATTGAAAGAGGCGTTCAAAAGTCACGACGACTCCCAGCTGTTCAAGAGTTCGGTTTACATCCATGATATTGAACTATATCTACACGAACTCGAGAGCACACCAGAGCTGAGAGCGTTACCAAACTATATGACTTTCCAGCCAGATATCGATTCCAAGAAGCGAGCTATACTCGTCAACTGGCTCATAGAAGTGGCGGATGAGTACGATCTTGAATCAGAGACTCTTTTTATCTGCATAAATATCATTGATAGATTCTTATCGCAAATGTCTCTGCCAACAAGTAACCTCCAGCTGTTGGGCGTAGCGGCAATGTTCATTGCATCGAAATATGAAGAAATATACCCACCCTATCTACATCAATTTGTTGAAGTAACCGACGACACATATTCAGGAAGACAAATTAGAAAGATGGAACAAGAGATACTCAAAGCACTTAATTTCAGAATATCTATTCCAACGATTATTTATTTTTTGAAACGCATATTTGCCTACAATAAGTTTTCCGAAGAGTGCTATCACTTGTCCGAATATTTATGCTACCTATCTCTGCTAGAAGATCAACCCTTCCTAGAATATCATCCTAGCGAGATAGCGTTAGCTTCTGTGATTTTAGCTGCGCATCAATTAGACTCACAGAGTCAGAGGATCACAAGTGATTTGAGATCCGCATATGATAGGTCAAATCAAGCTCAATTAGATAGGCGCCAGATACCCTTTGAACAGAACAAGGCGGACCCTCGTTGCCCGAATGATGCCGCTAAGCATAGTGATATAGATCGACGAGCATACATTGCTGACAAGGATCTACCATTCTGCATTGAGGCACTGAGAGAGATTCAAGAGCGTGCTTTCTTAAGGTCAGCAAAACATCAACAAACAGATTCGGCAATCTTCACCAAGTTCTCCTCTGATTCCTATCATCGGGTGGCATTATTGCCCCCACCTAAAGTTGAAGATCTGTATAAATTGGCATGATCTTTTTTCGTAATAAAATCGGCCATGTCGTGACGCTGGATGGCTAATCTCTGTAATTATCACTCTGTCCTTGCTGTAAAACTTGTAGCTTCTCATCGATAGAGAAAACTCCGTAACGGTTGAGGTCCGCTCTCTGCAGTGCTTTCCTGGCGCATCATATCAGACTATATGAAAACTTTTTGACTTTCTAGATTCCACTTCCATGATAGATCAGGAAACCTGCCTATAATACTGATATGTTAACCTGTGACTGAGATAGCGCATCAAGTAATTGATATCTCTTATGAGGTAGTAGCTCAATGCGACGGTGCATAGCGTCAATTGTGAGTAGAGAAGCCACCTATCTCTCAAAAAACTGGTCCATATTCTATCAATGATTCTGCTCCCTTCGGAGTTGACCTCAGGAGGAGGCGGCTTTTCAGCTCCAAAAAGTTCTCGAGATAAAGGCATGAATGCCATCATCAACGAGTCCCAATAACCTGTTGATGACTCCACCATGGTGGTATAGTTTCTGGTCGACACCGTGTTACTGGATGTATGAAGGTGATGCTCGTGTTTCGTGCAACAATAAGGTTGTCTAATGAATAGACATTCGTAATCAAATTCGTAGTTTGACAGAGGGACGAAAGGATGGATAAGGACGTTCAGCAATCCATTTTGCAAGTTTCTGAACCAAGTGATGTTATGGTCGCAATTCATATTGGGACAACTATCCAGAGCTCGAGAAAAAATTCACTCCTGGAGAAAAAATTCTGTACATTCATTCATCTTCTGCATTGAGATACCTTGATTATTCCAACTTGACCTCATTATTACCTGGGACTCGTCTATCCATTCGTTAGATAGATAAAGCTCCACTCGTCATCCAATGCCTAAAAAGAATGGACGTGGAAGCGACGATGACTTTAAAACTGCTAAGGATAAGGACAGTGAAAAGAAAACGAAGCCAAACAAATGGGAGAGCTGCCCGACGGGCCAAGGTGTGAAGGATCAGCCGATCAAACAACAAAACTCTGACCCCGATCAAGAGATAGGGAAATCGATCAAGAGTACTAGAACATCGGATCCTGAACACAAAGGAACCCACAGGTCTAGAAGAGTTAAATTTGCCGAGCGACTTGTTGAGCAAAGAATGTATGATAGAACTGCATCGCCAAATGCAGAGACGATATTGGTCACAGATATAAAGCCAGCACCTAAGACAATCATAACCTCATTAGAAGAATTACAACCACCCTTGTCACTTGTTGCACAAATGGATTTGGCGGCTAGAAAATTAGGGGCCCGTGACTTGATCCCAAATGCACAGAAACAAACTGTTCCAAAATCGATCCAACCTGCCTCGTCCCAACGCCCAAGTCCAAGCACTGCAGCGTCTCGGTCTCCGCAAGATAAAGCAAAGCAGCAGAGTCGACAACAGAATACCCATCGTCAGCGCGCTTTTAATGACACAAATGCTAACAAATATGGTAGCCAAGACGATCATCAAAACGACCTGTCCGAACTTTCCCGCAAGACCACAGAAAGTAATAAAAGCAAAGCCAGTATAAAAACTATTGCATCTAATGTAAATGATAAACAGACGGACCATGGCATGCATGATGAGGACAAAGACCACTAAATGACCGATCTCTCCTGATGTATTCCCTCCAACTTAGTTGAAAAAGTTCCAAGTATGATGTCCGACGTCAAACTATTGGAGTCAGTGGAAACTGAAGTAATATCATTGATAGCTAAGCAAAGACTTCTTAGGTTAATTGCTGGTGGACGATTTATTAAGTACTCCTCTAAGGGGCAGAGGATCAAGGACAAGTATTGGATGTGCAAACTAGCACCAAATCATAGGACGTTACATTACGGTGACTTAGACGACATAAGGGACAAATCTTTAGAAGAATTGCCGAACAAAATTAACGTTGGTGATATCAAAAAGATAATAGTTGGCAAAGATTGCCCCCACATGAAAGATAGTGCAGCAAAAAAGACAATCGTCGATTTGGCTTTCTCAATACTTTATGAGTCAGATCACGAAGATTACCTCAATTTTGTCGCCATAGATCAAAGAACTTTCAACCTCTGGACAGACGGATTGAACGCTCTGATCAAAGCTCCCATGTTTAGTGAGGCATTCCTCAAAGACCTACAAATTTTAACGAAGATACAGCTAAAGATGAATAGTATATCTAAATGTGATCAAATGAACCACAAGTACTGAGGACGGAAGTAACCATGAGATTGCTGCTCTAAGTATTACTGTTTCCTTAATATGGGCTCGTAGTGGAAAAGATGCGTACAACGGTCTTGTATCGTTTTCGTGTGGTTCAAATATGTCTCGAGGTTACTAGCCCAACTGAACAGATTTTCTTGACTGTCTCTGAATCGTTTCTCGTCATATGTGTCCAGGGTGGATTGGAGCGAATTGACGTATGTCTGGAGTCGCTCCTTGAGAGATTTAACGTCACGTATGACCCATTCCACATGGGGGTCTTTCTTCTTCTCTACATCAACCGCCGGTACTATAAGAGCTTCCACTATTTCCTCATCTGAGTCGCTGACAGCCAGCTCTTGATCAAGTGTGTCCATGGGAATAGTCTGTTGCGCAGGTAATTGAGGCGAAGGTAGCTTACTTACGGTTGGAGCTGATTGGACTGGGACCATCTCAACATCTGTCGCCCCGACCGAAAGTTCTTGTTCTTTTATCACTTCTTTTTCCGGTGAGGTTTCTTCTTCCGGTTGTATGACAGGAGCTAGTTTCTTCGAGGGTCTGGCACAAAACTTTGAAGATGAAAATAGGTTGAATGTTGCTTGTCGCTTTGGTCTTACGTTGTCTGGCTTGGATGCCGAACCGGGCTGTTTTGCCGGAGCAGAGGTCGGTACTGGAGCTGAGGGTGTCGGCAAGGATGATGGTGTCGAAGAAGTGGATAACGATTGAGAAATTGATTGAGTTGGTTCATCTGGAGGCAATGGTTCGGACGCCTTCGTTAGGGGAGACGGTTGAGGTGGCAAATTCTGAGGAGGGGATGTTGTATGTGAATCTGTCGTATTCGGGGCAGGTACAGTCAGAGAGGACACACTTATTGATTTTGATAGAGTTTGCTGAGCTTGAGGTTCTGATGGTGCTTGTTCGCGTCCTAGAACTCGTTCGGGTATCGATTCAGAGAGATTCGTCGAAGGCGCCGGTTCTAGTGACAAGTTCGATAACGATGCTGGTGGACTTCCGTCAGGTGGCGACGCTCGTGTATCCAATACAGGCGGCGATGGTGACGGTGATGGAGCTGGGAATGACATTGATGGGGCTAGTGGCGACACTGGCGGAGTTGGTACACGAGATAGATCTGTGGTGGTTGACTCTTGGACCGAATTGGTCGGTACGGGTACCGATACAGGTTTTGTTGGTGATACCGTTGCTGGAGGGAGTGATAGGAACTCGGATATAGCAGAGGTTGGGGGCGTCTCAGAGCCAGGGCTCGTTTGAGACAGTGATGTGGGAGTAGATGGAGGTGCCGATGTAGGAGTCGATATGGGGGTGGATCCGGTGGACGCAGCATTGGAAGGAATCTTAGGTTTATCTCTGATCGGGACCATGGCCCTTAGTTCATCCAATTGCGTATATTCACAGAGGAAGCAGAACCAGTCGTCAGATTTCTCAATCCTCTGGCAGACATTCTCACCCAAATTCCTTGATATGCAGTTTCTACAAAACGCGTTCCTGCAATACTCATCGCCGCACATGATAAGGTCACCACCATTCAAACACCAACGGCAGTAATTGTCTTGACCATTAATGTCCTCTCCGCCTCTATACTGACTTAGATCCCCAACCTGGTTGTAATAAGCATGACAGGCGGAGCATTGAAGCACACCCAGGGTGGGGTGTCTCTTGATGTCCTTGTTAGATGATATCGACCCACCACATTGGGTACATTTCAAATTAGAAGATAGCATTCTGATCTTGTCTATCTAGAAGCATTGAAGAATATCACATTTGTTAGTTCTCCTAGGTACAGTTTGGGCGTTATGGGTAGGGTTCAGTTTTGCGCCGGCCTCGTGAAATTCAGGCATGCAGCTCTACCACGAATTATGCTTCTGCGGGCCATCAAAACGCGGTATCTTTTGGCGCACAGTCAAGGGGTACAATTCGCTACCGCGGCCCGCGGGTGTCCATTCTGTGCTGGAACCATTCGAGGATACATGTTTGTCTCACACGCGTAAGTTTTGCGCTCCAGTTTGGTAGGCGCATCAATATAGAAATCGTACAATCGAGTGTATGAAAGGCACTAGAGTCAAACACTTTCGACTCTCCAACATGGCATTCGGGCTTCCATTCCGCATCTGGTGGCCGCGTGCTTTGTTTAGCTCTAGATATGCGAATCATCATTTTCCTTCATACTCTCATGACTTACATGTAATGATTCTACCAAACTTTCCTTAGGATTCACTCGCTTCATGGGATGCATCTCAACTCAATAGACAACTCTCACCTCGTGTCTGTGTTAATAATCCACTCGTGTATTCCGGATAGAGGGTCTCATTCCAGCTGGGGAGGAAACTACTACGCGTCATAGGAGTCTAGACCAATCGTTCAGATGACAGATGTCAGAGTGGTGAGGTTTGGGCCCAACGAGCTCTTCCTCTGTAATGACCTCCTGTTGGCTGACTCTGTGCTCAAGGATTACTGTGATTTCATGTGCGATGATAATCTCGACTTCAACGAACCTTTAGTCAAACCCGACGATGAGGATACTCTCGGGACTGATGGAGATGACCAGGATCGAAAGGAAAGCAACCAAGGATCCCCTTTATTACAAGCTCCAAGATCTCCAAAGGACTCAAAGCAGAGGTCAGAGAGGAAGCAACTAGTTCTAGTTAGGTCTTGCTTGAGCGATGTCTTATACTCCCTTTATTGTCTTGGTACCTGGTGCACGAAAAGAACGATCAAATTATATATTAGCGAATTTTCCCGCATAGTTCAGTCATCGAATAAAGATGATGACCAACTTAATATTGGTGTCATTGGATCGACTTTGACAATGCTACAATGTTTCTATGCAAGACTAGAAGAACTGACAGAGCGGCTCAAATTCAAGCACGAACATGATGATATACTAAAGCATGGCTCATCTTTACAGTTGAGAACTTTACTCCATTACCTGAAAAATTCTGAGCCCCCATCAACAGGCACTTGGCCCATCTGTATTGTTCACGTCCATCGGAAGATAATCGCCAAAGTGATCGCCCTCTGGCTGAGAGAGGTGTCAAATGAATTCCCTCAGTATGCTTTTATAAAACCAAACTATATCGTCGGAAGCACTAGAAAACATCGCAATAGGATGGCGGTAGATAACTTTGATCTTCATCATGAGGCAGCCATAAGAGACTTTCGTTTTGGCAAGTGCAATATCCTAGTCATGTCTTCGATGAATGAACGCTGTGCAGATATGTTGCGCTGCAATCTCGTTGTATCGTTCGACTTCCCCACCCAGTTTGCCGATTTCATACAAGCTAAACAGAACTGTCGCAACGATTCCAGCAAGTATGTGATCATGATGAACTTCTTTCTCGGCAACGATCTCGAGGATAAGGCTTTGAGGTATTTGAATATGGAAAAGATCCAAAATAGCTCGAACAAGAGGGATGTTCTTGAACCATGCGAAATTGAGATGTTGAGGTCAATCGAGAAAGAGTTCCCTCCCTATCCACAATCAAATAAGGGTACTCGTAGTAGTCCTGCTACCGTCCTAAGGAGTGTAAGCATTATCAATAAGTATTGTGCTAAGCTACCAAGTGATTCTTTTACCAAGTTATCGCCTGAATGGTCAGTCGAAGAAAAGGATTTCGTTGATTCAGCAGGCAATGAGGTTAGACAATATCTATGCAGGGTACGCCTTCCAATAAATTCCCCAGTCAGACAGACCATAATTGGGTCTCCTGCTCCTACGAAAGCTATTGCGTTAAGACTTACCGCATACACGGCATGTAAGGTACTCCACAAAGCTGGTGAGCTTGATGACAACATGCTTCCCATCAAAAAGGACTCTATGAAAACTATCACTCCCTGGTTGAAGGAATTGAATCAACGCTCCAGATCATCGGCCACAGCAGTCAAAAGTCAGTCTCTTGGATCGACGAAGCATAGGCAATATTACAAGAAAAGAATTGCCTCTGTCTTTTCTGGTTCAAAAGTAACTTCCGGTGTGAACTGTTTCCTATACAAATTCAAGATGGTCTTAACTTGTCCAATCCCTGATGAGCAAAATAGGCGCGGCAGAAGAATCATCGATCCGGGAGAGACCGACCGAAACTATGCTATAATTTGTGCCAACCGACTGCCAAAGATATGTTCTTTCCCTGTGTTCACCAGATCGGGGGAAGTTATGATAACGGTAGATTGTATCGCTGAGGATATCACACTAGAGGAATCACAAGTCCAAGATTTGCGCATATTCCACGAGTACACTTTCTCCAAAGTTTTACGGCTTGAAAAATATCCCACCATGTATGATCCAGAAAACAGTCCATTTACCGTCTTGCTGGCTCCCGTAATTGACAAACCGAAGAATCGTGATCCAGCATTCAACAGTACTGATCTGGACTGGGACTTTGTGGGCAAGATTGTTCGCAGTGATCACGACTCTTTTGTGCCCGATGTCGAGTCACGGAAGAAGTTTAAATTCAATCACTCTGATTATGTCGATGCCGTGGTCATACCATGGTATAGGTTGACAGACAGGCAGCAGTTCGCATATTATGTCGCCGAAATATGCACAAACATGACCCCAAACAGTTCTTTCCCCGATGAGACGAGCGGTTATGACACTTTCATAGATTATTACGAATCCAAGTACAATATCACCATTTACAATAAGGAACAACCTGTGTTAGATGTCGATCACACCTCTGCAAGGCTCAACCTGTTGACGCCCAGATATGTAAATCGCAAAGGAAAGACCCTGCCCTCGAGTACAGCCAAGACTAGACGCGAGTCTCGCGAGAGTCTCGACCGCAAACAGTTACTCATACCCGAGCTGTGCACCATTCACCCCTTTCCAGCCTCTTTCTGGCGTAAGGCTGTCTGCTTGCCGGCAATATTTTACAGACTAAACTCTTTGTTCCTTGCTGAAGAACTGAGGCGTGAAGTGGCAGCCGCCATAAAAGTTGGTTTCGTGGAGCCTCCTGAAGATTTTGTCTGGCCGGATTTGGATTTCGGTTGGTCTCTAAAGGATGTGATTAACGGACAAATCGTAGAGGCAGAAGAGAGTATAGAAGCAACTCTAGAAACGAGTCAGTGTCCTAATCCTCCACCTAGAAGAGGAAAAGATTTGTCGGTAGAAAATGACACTGCGTCGAGCCGCACTTGTAATCAGGTGCCCATCGCAACTCCAGCTCCAGAATCGCCAATCACAAATGGTTCTGCTGATTTCGTCATCGACCATTTTGATCCAAGCAAGTTGAATATACCCGACATACCCTTGAGCGCATCTGAGGAATGGATGAATATCAAACTTATATCTAGCAACGATTCGGGTTTCAACAACAAATCCGGCTGGGATCAAGAGATAGAGCAACGTGATCTACTTCTCAGGCATACCAATGAAATAACATGGGATGACTGCGAGATGAATTTTGACGGCGAGATCACCGAAAAGGTGCCAGAGATGAGGTGTGGGTCGCCAAGTAACTTTGAGCCAAGCATAAAGCCACTAGAAGGCAAGACATTCACCTGCGATGGTTTCTCAAAGATTCCACATCTCAACGAGAAGATGGTTAAATTTAGTGGATACTCAGACGAAGATGGCGATTCTAGTGACGAAAACGGGGATTCTTTAGATCGAAGTGGCATCCTGAAGCCTCTTGAAAACTTACATCCCAACAAGTCTGATTCGGATAGCACCTGGAGCGTGTCGGATGAGGATTACAATGAAGAAGAGGAGACGATTGGTGTGAATCCGGATGGCGATTGGCGTGATGAAAAGTCTAAGAAACAGGGCCTGTTGAAGGAACTTTTTGTCCCATATCTCAAACTATACCCTAACCTATATACGCAAGTCGAAGAGTTGTATGAAAAGTTTAAGGAATTCAAGAAACTGCCTATGGATCAAAAGACAGCCCTTCTAGAGGGGCTCGATTCTAATACAGTGACGGTGGTTAGTGACTTTCTAGACAAGATAGAGCCCTTAATTGCTCAAGAGGAAAGGTCGCACGATCTCAGCTCAATATTATGTGATTTCTTTGAGGATGTCGACTTTCATAGTACCGTATCGCAACAGGAGGCCGATTGTTGGAAAACGCTGTTCACCAGGATGAACTCTCTTGTTCAAGGCGCGCTGAGAGATGATCCAGATCTCTTCAAGGACAACGACATAGAGCTCATACCAGTCGATGATTCGCCCTTGGACCTGCATCTGAAGGTTCAGCCAACCTTTGGTCAACTGCTGCCCAATAGAGACACAAGTGGCGATCAGCTGCCGAATGAAAGTTGGAAGAACATTAGATTTGATCCAATTCGAGGTGAGATCAATTCAACTGGTCCCGGTCCAAGCGTCATCTTGCAAGCTTTAACGATGTCCAACGCAAGTGACGGGATCAATTTGGAGCGTCTCGAAACAGTGGGCGATTCCTTCCTAAAGTACTCAATCACTGCTTATCTCTATTGCATGTATCCAAAATTGCATGAAGGAAAACTATCATACTTGAGAAGCACAGAAATCAGCAACGCTAATCTATATCAATTGGGGCGTGCCAAGAATCTGGGAGAAATAATGTCGGCAACAAAGTTTGAACCAAGCGACAATTGGCTTCCCCCCGGTTATACAGTTGCAATCCGTCATAAAAAGGGCGAAATCGACAAAGCCTTGGCCGAAGTGCCCTATGATCTGTTGAGGCAGCATTCAATACCTGACAAGAGTATTGCCGATTGTGTGGAGGCTTTAATTGGAGCCTATCTGACCGCATCCGGTTCCAGGGCGGCCCTTCTATTTATGCAATGGCTCGGTCTTAGGGTTGTGCCACCAAGTTACGATCTGCAGAGAGATTTATCCACAGCCGAGGATGACAAGTCTATGAATGATATGTGGCGCTGGTTAGAGTTGCCCCCATCTCCACTCATATGTGCACCACCCTCATACGACGAGAAGGTTCCCGACAGCTTGCTTGTCCAATTGACACCTGAAGAGTTGAGAGAAGCTTCGTTGAAGGAATTGCATGAGTTGTATCACGAGAACGGAATGGACAAATTTGAAGAGGAGATACAATATTGCTTCAAGGATAAAGCCTACTTGGTTCAAGCTTTCACCCACAACTCTTACTACAAGAATCACATCACCGATTGTCACCAAAGATTAGAGTTCCTGGGTGATGCATTGTTAGACTATCTGATAACTAGATACCTCTTTGAGGATCCTCGATGCCACTCTCCGGGAACTCTGACAGACTTACGCTCCGCGCTGGTGAACAACACCTTCTTTGCCTCCCTTGCTGTCAAGTACAACTTCCACAAGTATCTGAAATTCATCTCGGAGGAGCTGTCGCATGCCATAGACGATCTTGTCAAGAAGTTCCGTTTCAACACCAAGGATACCATCACGAAGGGCTACACGTTGCTCATTGGAGAGGGCGAGAGCGAGTACGCCGAAGACATCGAGGTTCCAAAGGCATTGGGCGATGTGTTTGAGTCTGTTGCTGGTGCAATATATTTGGACAGTGGTATGTCATTGGATCAAGTTTGGCAAGTTTACTTCAAGATGATGAAACCTGAGATAGAATATTTCAGCTGTAATGTTCCAAAGTCACCAATTCGTGAGCTGCTAGAGAGCAAACCGCAGAATGTCCGCTTTAGTCCGTCTGAATTAGCGCCAGATAAGAAACACCGTGTCACGGCTGAAGTATTTGGCTTGGGCCGTTTCACTGGTGTTGGCCGAAGCAAGCATAGTGCCAAATCAACTGCCGCTAAGAGGGCACTTCGCATGCTAGAGATAAGAAAGATAGCCGAACGAGAGAAGGAGAATGAAATGAATTTGCAATAATAGGATAGAAATAGGAGAGTGTATCAGCAGAGAGATGAATAAAGAAACTGCATTGAACAATTGGCGTGAGCCTATATTTTTCTAACTATCCTCTCGAGGCGTTTCTCTGGCGGCGAGCAGGCCGCTGCATTGGCAGAGGATGTCATGCAGAAGATGGAGTTTGCCGAAGCTTGCTGTTGATGTTGGTGGCCGACAAAATTGTACCAATTTTGCCAATAGTCAGTGGCAAACTTTTGGATGGCTGTGGCGGCGGACGCAAAGTGGCCCAACTGGTGCTCCATAGGTCCAATCAGGCCAGAGCTAAGTGGCGCTGGTGGCGCCATATTGCTGGAGAATTGAAAGCCGCTTGTGTTGAGCTGAGAGATTGGTGCAATGAGGGGCCCAGTTGTCTGGTTGAACTGGTGCATTGGTTGGGCATTGATTGGAAAGGGCGTGAAGTTTGGCTGGGCCAAGTTGGGACAGTTGTTTGGTGCTGACATTGTGTTGCCTTGCTGGCTGGTGCGTTTTCCTCCAAGTTGGGCTCCAAATGGTTGGGCTGCAATCATTAGGTGCGATTGTTGGCCACCAGTTCTGCCTGATTGGTTGCTCTTTTTGATTGTCCGGTACTTGAATTGCAAACTGTCACCATTCGGGAAGCTTGATCTCACTATCTTTCCACTGATGGCGCGGCTCCTTTTGGCTTTCTCGTGAGTCTTGACGTGTTTCTTCAGGTGGTCTTTGCGGCCAAATTGTTTGCCACAACTGGCACACTCGTGCGGCCTGTGGCCCGAGTGGATCAGCTTGTGTCTGGTCAGCTCCTCGTTTCTGGTGAAAGTTTTACCACAATGGTCATAATTGCACTTAAATGGCCGCTCGCCAGTGTGAATGCGGACGTGATTCTTCAGCTGGCCGTTGTTGGAAAAGGCCATCGGGCAAACTGGACAGTGGAAGTTTTTGGGCCTGATTTTCTTCTTCAAAACTCTCTGCTGGCCAGTGGCCACCATATGCAGTTGTTTATCACGCTGGTCTCTCTGGTTATCTGGCTGAAAATGGTGCAGATCTTGCTTGGTGGTGCTAGTCAGTCTTGCCGCAGACTCATTAGTATGCAAATCACTCATCAAATGCTCGCCAATGATTGACTCGATGGAGAAGTTGGTCACCGATTTGGGTCCCCTTTGCCCTTTGGAAGCGTGCGAGTTTGGGCCACTTTGGGCCGACTTGGTGGCTGTCATCTTGGAGCTGGCTGTTGCATGCTGGTCCATGTTGGCGCTCTATTGGTTTGAAGTGGAATGGAGTTGAGTTGACTTTGTCGGTTTCACTTTGAGGTGCGTGCAAATTGGCAAATCTTCTCAAACTGTGAACGATCAGCTCTCGAGAATTGGGCTCCAAATGGTGCCATGCGAAGGCCCGAGCAGAGCGAGAGACGAAACTCATTTGAATCAATTGGTTACGGTCTATTTAGTTTGGCTGGCCGGCGCTCTTTTGGGGCGCGAACCAGGAGGAGGAGGCCAGGTTGGAGAGCGCGGCCGAGCCTCGAGGAGGGCGGTGGGCGAGAGGGGGCTGGAGTTTGCACTTGGGAGGAGTAGCCTCATAGTCTACAGTTTGCAGTTGGCGGGGCCCTATTGCGCATATAGAGCGGCGCATGGGCTGCACCAGTGTCAACTGGTGGTTTGGGGCCCAATGGAGGCGAGTTGGCGGGGCCTTATGGTGTGCTATGGAAGCACCTCTTTGGGGGAGCGCGCACTTCGAGTGGCGGTTGCTTGGGCGGCGGAGTGGCGGGCGCGCGTCTGCGGCTTTGGGCCCGCTGGAACGGGCAGCGTGCGCCCCCACGTCCTGCGGGCCGCGGCGGCCAACACTAACACTAAGGACAACAACAACAACAACAACAACAACACTGGCCCGTTGGATGAAATCGAGAGGAAGAGGCGCCCCCAGTTCTGCTGCACGAGCGCCGCTTGGGCCTCTTGGACCGCCTGGACCTCTTGGATTGCTTGGGCGGCGTCCCACAAGAGCCCACGAGGGCCGAGATCTGGCTTCTTCCACTTCATCGCCTCCGAGAGAGATTCGCGGCTGACTAGGGTTGGCATTCGCGCCTCTGGCCGATTGGAGGCTGGGCCATCGGTTGCGGGCGGCCACCGATGGCACAATTGGCCGCCGGGCCGACAAACGAGAGCAAACGAGGAAGAGAAATCGCCCATTGGGTGCCCATTGGAGCCCATTGGGTCCACTCCAGCACGAGAGCCGCTCGAACGAGCTCTCGAGATTGTTTGGCTCGTCCCAATTGGGCAGCTTGTTGCTACCGAAAGCGGCCGCTGTCTGCCAGTCGAGTGACTTTTACGCTCCGCCACGGTCTTGGGACTCGCTCCTAGGGCAGACACTTTGCGGCCACTCGAGGGCAGAGAAAAAACAGAGAGAAGAGGTCCCGTGTTTTGTCACATGCAGTAATCCGCTTGTGGTTTGCCGGGCTTACGTTTGTGTGTGTCGCAAATCTGCTGATGTCTTTATTTCTCTCTCTTTCGCAACTCCGCTCATTCCATCTCTTGGTCGATATTTGCCCCAGTCTTTTGTGGAAAAATACTTGTGGAAAATACTTGAAAAGAGCGCCCAAAAGAAACTCAGAGAGAGTGGCTCTTTCTCTCTCTCAGGCAGCTCGCTTGAGGTAGGAGGGCGGCAAATTGACTGATGTCAAAGGTGTTTGTCGGCTCGAAATAAGTGGGCCCAAATTCAAGTGAGCCCGATTAGATTGGAGTGACGCTTCATTTGGCGGGTCAGTGAGGAAAAAAATGGGCTTAGTGTTGGGGTGCAACTGTGGCAAAGAAGAACTGAGGAATCTCTCAGTGTGCACCTTAGGTTGCTTTTGGTCGCCTTTTCGCGCATCCTTTGCACAAACCTGAAGTGCAAACCCATTTGCACACTTCACGCTCTTCACTGGCCATCCTAAGGGCCAACTTTGTGCCTGCACCAATTCCAATTGGCTCCAATGCGCCAATTGGAACTCCATTAACCACTAGCAACCGTCTCTCTCTCTCTCTCTCTCGCCGACGACCATCTGTCTAGCTGGCCGGCCACTTCTGGGTGGACAGTCCACACAAAGAGGCTGACCGTGCTCACCCACTCGAGGCAGTTCGGGTCCTCAGGAGCCGCCGGCAAGTCTGCAAGTAGCCATCATCTGTGGCATTATAATTCAATTAAATGCCCGGCAATCAGGCGACAATTGGCCTGGAGGTGATGTCAACAGAAGGGCCGTTCTCTTTGAGGAATTGGAGACCATTTTATACTCGGATTTGAATGGGAAAAATGTAAATCCACACTAAGGTCAGCCGCGAGCTAGTTTGAATGCACAGAATGAATGGGAATAAGTGGAAGTGGGCCATTGGAGGGTCTAATTGTGTTAAAAAGACTCAACTTGAGGAGAGGGCGCATGATCAATTGATTTGCTGTTGTCAGGCAGCACAGCAGTCTGGCCCCACTGGAATCGGTTTAAGGGGCGGCCCAATGTCTGGCGGTGCTCGCTCGAGTTGCTCCCAAACAGAGGCGCGCTCCCCCCAACTCTCTGTTGCAGCAAGCGGCCAAACAGACGGACGGATGTCTGCAGAATGGGCAGAGAGCGAGAGGGAGGGGCAAATTTGAGCACCCAAACTTCCTATAAGTGACAAGGGGCGATTGTGGAAGCGGCGTTTTGAGGCGAGGGGAATCAACTGGTTTCAGCCCATGGGCCCATATTGGGCGCACGCGTTGGAAACGATCCAACGCTTGAGCGCACAATTGGGCACCGCTCGCCTGCCAGGAACGCGAAACGGAACGCGCCGCCGCCGGCGACCGAGCGGCGGCCAAAGGAGACCATTAGGCGTGCTTGTTGTAGAGTTGTTCTTCTTGTCCTTGTTGTTCCTATTCCTCCTCCTTTTTCTTCTTCTTCATTGGCACCATTGCTTTGGGAAAGAATCAATTCCATTTTCTATTTCGAGTGTTGACTCTCAACTCTCTGAGAGCAGTTTTGTTTGTTTGTGTGAACCCTCTTGTGGTGCGCCTCCACCGCCGCCACTTCTGCTTCTGCTTCTTCTGCTGCTGCTGCTGATACATTGGGCGTTGGCCAATGTACCAAGCAACTGGGGCCCCCACTGGAAATGGGCCACTTGATGAGCGATCTCACTCAACAACCAATCTCTAGCTCGTGCCATCAAACTAGCACTCCTGGCACGAGATGGTGTCATTTATGTCGCGCGCATTCGAATCATTTCAATCACACTCACACACACTTACTAGCCCAGCTCCATCACCACTCTTTGGGGATATATTTACGAGGCGCGAAAAGGATGAATGGGCGAGAGGTAAGCAAAATGGAGAGCCGCAGTGGAGAAGTGGAGAAGAGGAGAAGAAGAGGGAGAAGAATTGAAAGTTGGAGTGGCAGCAGAGGCAGAGGCAGAGGCAAAAGTCGGGGCAGAGGAAAAGGAAAAGGTGGCGTTTAAAGTGGCCAACTTTGCTAAATGATGGCCCAAAAAGTCAGACAAAATTCTCCTCCTCCAAGTTGGCTCTTTGCGCTCCTGACTCCTAGTCTCTATTGTTGTTGAAATGCGCGAAATGGTTCAATTGGGAATGCTGAGAAACAAGAGCATTGATTTTTATGAGCAGCAACATTCTCAGTGAAAGAGCCATAGACCAATAGAGAATAGCCAGACGAAAGGGAGCCGACATTTTGAACCGGTAGCCAAGTTGGAGCCAAGTTGGCGCCTCTGGACTCTCGCTCAAAGTTTTCCCCACCGAAGTGAACAGTAGTTTGTAGTGATGATGATAATCATTATCAACACAATCATCACACACTGGCAGCCACTTGGGCAGCCGGCCCCAATCCACCACAAGCACCGGCGTCCAGTCGGTCGCCGCCTCCAGCTCGCCGGGGCAATTTATCTTCCCTGCCGGCAGGAGGAGATATTATCTAATTAATATTCGTCCTCAACTCTCCAAACAAACAGCTGGATGCGACCACTCGAGGAGGATCCTCGAGTGTGGAAAGCGAGCAAAGATGATGGATATTTCCTCTTCCCGCTGTGCAGACACGTTTCCGCCGGAACGCTCAACAGTTGACTCTCATGCCCAAAGCTTTGCCCATTGGAATACTTTCGGGCCCGCCTCAATTTGGCGCCGATGGAAATTATGGAATTTCACTCTTTCCCTCGGCCGCACTATCATGCAGGCAGCCTCATACGAGGGGGACCAAGTTCAGTTCCGATTTCCACGAGAGAGTCTCACTTTTGTCCAGTTCCAACCCAGAAGCGCACGCCACCAATTGAACCGGCGCTCTCCCACTGTTTGCAATTTTGATAAATTGGGCTCCAGCTGAAAAGTGGCGACAATTTCGCCGAGTTGGGAACTGAGCGATCCTTTCACTCGCCTCAACTACTGATCACTCAATGAACCAGTGCTAACTGAGCATAAGCGGGTCTTGGAGTCGACTTCTGGCCCATAGGCGTGCCCCTCATTGTGATAGTATTGTAGATTCTTCCATCTGCGGGTGCTCGACCCCTTTTTTATGCCTTTTTTAGCCACTGTATTTAGATTCCAAGAGGGAAATAGCTGTGACTCCGTGAAGGAAAAGTAGAGGTATGAGCGCGATGATGTTGAGCTGAACTTTTACTGTTGTGCTTGGGCAATCAATTGAGGGAAAGGTTATCGGGTGGCAGATTCAAGCTAGCATGCATCATGTATACCAATGCTCGTTCTGGCCGTCACAGAGCTGTTAAATTGCTCTCAGAATTGCATAAGTACACAAACTGGCCATTGCACTGGTGAACACTGGTCTGAGAAGCAAATTGGCCCCTCCAATGACCACTGGACATAAGTTGTCTGCGTGCCATTGAGGCTGCATTTAGGGTTTGTCTGTCTATTTATCAGGCTGTATCAAGTATTAGTGACGATATGTAACTCGTGTGTGAATTTCCTGTTGCTGGCTACACTAAAACAGGTGAAAGCTATGATGTGATATTTGTGCGAGTTGGCTCACTTGGCCGCGGATGTGGAAAAAGTGCAGCTAGTGTGGCGGAGCAACCCTTTGTCATAGAGGCATGCAACTCCGGCCAAATATGCACTGTAACGTGACTAACTGATTGCAGCATTAGTTGAATCTCTGGCTACTCTGGAGAGTGCACCAGATTGGCTGGAATGGAAAGGAAGGCCTTCTTTTGCCGGCCAAGCAAGTTGAATGAGAACATTTCTCACACTGCACACAGTATACACACACTATCGTGCATCATTGGTCGAAAGTTCATGCCTCTCACATCACTGGTTTATCATCAAGGGGCCCCTCTAGCGAAATATGTGTAACAATTTTAAAAGTGTGCTTCTAGTCGTGCGAGGAAAAAATATTTGCGCACACTAGTTGTCCAACTGGTGGACTATGGTGTGATCATTGTGTTTTTTTCCATTCAGCTCAGCTTCACGCACCAGGGGCGCCGAAGCGTTTAAACATTTTGCTCTCTTGTGGATGCATTATTGATCCAAGAGGCACAAATAGGCTAACAATCAGTAGTGCTACTATAGTGTCATAAGTGAGCAAAGTTTCATTGAGCTCACATGACTGGTTAGCTCGCAGTGCGAGCGGACGATAATTGAGCAAATTGTCAACAAGGGTCCCAGAATCAGAATAGCCCTATTCAATGTGAGATCAATTTGGGATACAAATACTCGTGCTAGGCTACTGAATTTTCTACACAAGCTACAACAATGTATACATAAGCAGCTGACAGCACACACAGCCTGATTATGGCTCTACTAGCTCCACTACAGGCCCCACTAGCTATTGAGGCCCCCCAGTCTGGGGCCCACAAGGGTCAGGATTTCAGCCTTTACAAGATGGCGCTCTTTAGCTTGCATATTGACGGCTCAGTTGTCACGGTTTGCATTCTCTACCGCGAGTGAATTGTGTATTCTGGTGCAATTTAGAAAAATGACAAGTATCTCTCCAGTTTCACAATGGAACATGTTAGCAGGCTAATCTTTTGCGTGCAACAATCCGAACGTCTACAAAATGCATGACAAATCGCAAAAGCTCAATACAACCTCTACTTCCTCCGCAATGGGGCTCAACCTTCCAACTTTAAGCCCCACTGGGGGCCTCGCAAGACGCATTATGCACAATCAGGCTGCATGTCTATCTAGCAGATATAATTTGCAACAAATTGATGTGATCATTTTTGCCTAGCTTAATTAGTTGCGAAGATATTGATGCTCCAATATTAAGGTGTCAAAATCGTCTCAGAATTTGAAAAGAGATCGTTCTGCGGATTCAATGGCAGAATAGCGCACGATAGCAACAGTGCGCTAGCGCGTAAGAGCGGGCCCGTGCACGCTATGA